>OHOQ01000032.1_pt1 | contig 75937 bp, 62 predicted proteins | sample 1569881 | NCBI WGS metagenome assembly OHOQ01 (sample SAMEA3879596, study PRJEB24766) | human gut metagenome | biome: human-associated habitat; feature: feces | place: USA | collected 1985/1987 | reverse complement strand
CATTACGTAAGATTACTTCCGGAGCCTTGATTTCAATCAGACGTTTCAAACGGTTGTTACGGATAATCACACGACGATACAAATCGTTCAAGTCTGAAGTTGCAAAGCGACCACCATCCAGCGGAACCAACGGACGCAATTCAGGCGGAATAACCGGTACGATACGTACAATCATCCATTCCGGTTTGTTGCGGCCACGAGATGCACGGAAAGATTCTACTACCTGCAAGCGCTTCAAAGCTTCATTCTTGCGCTGCTGTGAAGAATCACTGTTTGCCTTATGACGCAATTCGTATGACAGAGCATCCAAATCAATTCCTACCAGCAAATCATAGATTGCTTCAGCACCCATCTTGGCGATGAACTTATTCGGATCGCTGTCTTCCAGGTATTGATTTTCTTTCGGAAGAGTTTCCATAATATCCAGGTACTCTTCTTCAGACAACAAGTCATATTTACTGATACCATCTTCAGCCTTCACACCCGGCTGGATAACTACATAACGTTCATAATAAATGATAGCATCCAGTTTCTTTGTCGGCAATCCCAGCAGATAACCAATCTTATTAGGCAATGAACGGAAATACCAGATATGAGCTACAGGTACCACCAACTGAATGTGACCACTACGCTCACGACGTACTTTCTTTTCTGTTACTTCCACACCGCATCGGTCGCAGACAATGCCTTTGTAGCGAATACGTTTGTACTTGCCGCAATGACATTCGTAGTCTTTCACCGGACCGAAGATACGTTCGCAGAACAAACCGTCACGTTCCGGTTTATAAGTACGATAGTTGATGGTTTCCGGTTTCAGAACCTCACCATAAGAATTTTCCAGAATCTCTTCGGGTGATGCCAGACCGATCGTAATCTTTGAGAAATTACTTTTTATCTTAGTATCTTTTCTAAAAGCCATACTTTTTATTTTATGATAATGAAGAATTTAATCATGAAGAATGGAAGTTATCTTTTCCATTCTTCATTTGAAAAAGTTATTCCAGCGTAATGCTCAAGCACAAACCCCTAAGTTCATGCAACAATACGTTGAGAGATTCAGGAATACCCGGAGTCGGCATAGGTTCACCTTTCACAATTGCTTCGTATGCCTTAGAACGTCCTACTACATCATCAGACTTGATAGTCAAGATTTCCTGAAGTACATGAGCAGCACCGAATGCTTCGATTGCCCAAACCTCCATTTCTCCGAAACGCTGACCACCGAACTGAGCCTTACCACCAAGTGGCTGTTGAGTAATCAATGAGTACGGACCGATTGAACGGGCATGCATTTTGTCTTCAACCATGTGACCCAGTTTCAACATGTAAGTCACACCGACTGTAGCCGGCTGGTCAAACTGATCACCTGTACCACCATCATACAAGTAAGTCTTACAATAGCGTGGCAGACCAGCTTTGTCAGTCCATTCATCCAAGTCATCCAAAGTAGCACCATCGAAAATCGGAGTCGCAAACTTCACACCCAATTCTTTTCCAGCGCGTCCCAGTACGGCTTCGAAAATCTGACCGATGTTCATACGAGAAGGCACACCCAACGGGTTCAATACGATATCAACCGGTGTACCGTCAGCCAAGAACGGCATATCTTCCTGACGAACCACGCGTGAAACGATACCCTTGTTACCGTGACGACCGGCCATCTTATCACCCACACCAATCTTACGTTTCTTAGCAATGTAAACCTTCGCCATCTGAATAATACCTGAAGGCAACTCATCACCGATTGTCAACGCAAACTTCTTACGTTTCAATTCAGCATCCAGTTCCTTGTACTTCCTCAGATAGTTTACGATAAGATCACGAATCATATCATTCTTATGAGCATCAGCAGTCCACTTGCTCAACTGAATTACAGTATAATCCAATGATTCCAAATCGTATTTAGTAAACTTAGCTCCCTTAGCAATCACTTCAGTTCCCAGATAATCCTTCACACCCTGAGAAACCTTATCAGCTGTCAATACCAGCAACTTGTCAATCAAGATTGCTTTCAGAGCTGCAGCTTTTTCTTCAAATTCTTCATTCAGTTTCGGCAGAATAGCCTTATCTGCATTTTTCTCGCTACGAGTCTTGATTACACGAGAATATAATTTCTTGTCAATAACCACACCGCGCAATGATGGAGAAGCTTTCAATGAAGCATCCTTCACATCTCCAGCCTTGTCACCAAAGATAGCACGCAACAGTTTTTCTTCTGGAGAAGGATCAGATTCTCCCTTCGGAGTAATCTTACCAATCAGGATATCGCCCGGCTCAATACGTGCACCAATACGTACGATACCGTTTTCATCCAAATCTTTAGTTGCTTCTTCGCTTACATTCGGAATATCAGAAGTCAATTCCTCCATTCCGCGTTTGGTTTCGCGTACTTCCAGAATATATTCATCTACGTGAACAGATGTCAGAATATCTTCACGAACCACACGTTCGTTCAATACAATAGCATCCTCATAGTTGTAACCCTTCCAAGGCATGTAAGCTACCAGCAGGTTCTTACCCAATGCCAGCTCTCCATTTGCAGTAGAATAACCTTCAGTCAGGATATCTCCCTTCTTCACGCGCTGTCCTTTATTACAAATCGGACGCAAGTCGATGGTCATGCTCTGGTTTGTCTTACGGAACTTCGGAATACGATATTCCTTCAATGCCGGTTCGAAGCTTACAAATTCTTCATCTTCTGTACGGTCATACAAAATACGAATTGTAGTAGCATCCACAAAGTCAATCACACCATCACCTTCTGCAGCAATCTGTGTACGTGAATCTTCACACAATTGTTTTTCGATACCTGTACCTACAATCGGAGCTTCAGTCTTCAACAAAGGAACTGCCTGGCGCATCATGTTAGATCCCATCAACGCACGGTTCGCATCGTCATGTTCAAGGAACGGAATCAATGAAGCCGCAATAGATGCAATCTGCTGAGGAGCTACGTCCATCAATTCTACCTGGTCCGGAGTAACTACCGGATAATCCGCATCACGACGCGCTTTTACCTTTTCACGGATAAATGTACCGTCATCATTCAGTGGAGCATTACCCTGAGCGATAATCTTGTCTTCTTCTTCTTCTGCAGAAAGGTATTCAATACCTTCATTTGACAAGTCTACTACTCCATCTTTTACTTTACGGTAAGGAGTAACAATAAAGCCCAGTTCATTAATCTTTGCGTAAACACACAAAGAAGAAATCAAACCGATGTTCGGACCTTCAGGAGTTTCAATCGGACACAAACGACCATAGTGAGTATAGTGTACGTCTCGAACCTCGAAACCAGCACGGTCACGTGACAAACCACCAGGTCCCAAAGCTGACAAACGACGCTTGTGCGTAATTTCAGCCAACGGGTTAGTCTGGTCCATGAACTGTGACAAAGCATTTGTTCCAAAGAATGAGTTGATTACAGACGAAATAGTTTTTGCGTTAATCAAATCAATCGGAGTAAATACTTCGTTGTCGCGTACGTTCATACGTTCACGGATTGTACGTGACATACGAGCCAGACCAATTGCAAACTGGTTAGACAACTGTTCACCCACTGTACGTACACGACGGTTACTCAAGTGGTCAATATCATCCACATCAGCCTTTGAGTTAATCAACTCAATGAGATATTTAATAATCTCGATAATATCTTGTTTCGTCAATACTCTGACATCCATAGGAGTATCCAGGTTCAACTTCTTGTTGATACGATAACGTCCTACATCACCCAAGTCATAACGTTTTTCTGAGAAGAACAAGTTGTTGATAACTTCGCGTGCACTTGCATCATCAGCAGGGTCTGCATTACGCAGCTGGCGATAGATATACAATACAGCTTCCTTTTCAGAGTTACTTGGGTCTTTCTGTAAAGTATTGAAGATAATAGAATAGTCAGAGGCATTTGCTTCTTCGTTGTGAACGAGGATATTCTGTACACCAGACTCGATAATCAAGTCGATATGTTCAGGTTCAATGACAGTTTCACGGTCAATTACTACCTCGTTACGTTCGATAGAAACAACTTCACCAGTATCTTCATCCACAAAATCTTCTGTCCACGTTTTCAATACACGAGCAGCCAATTTGCGTCCAATAATCTTTTTCAGGTTAGTTTTGTTAACCTTTACATCCTCAGCCAGATTGAAAATTTCAAGAATATCCTTATCATTTTCAAATCCTACAGCTCTCAACAAAGTTGTTACCGGAAGCTTCTTCTTACGGTCGATGTACGCATACATCACATTGTTGATATCCGTAGCGAACTCAATCCAAGATCCTTTAAACGGGATAATACGAGCCGAATACAATTTGGTACCATTGGCATGGATGCTCTGACCAAAGAATACACCCGGAGAACGGTGCAGCTGAGAAACAACTACACGTTCAGCACCATTAATTACAAAGGTGCCTTTCGGAGTCATATAAGGAATTGGTCCCAGATACACATCCTGAATCACTGTATCAAAATCTTCGTGATCGGGGTCGGTACAATAAAGCTTCAATTTAGCTTTCAAAGGTACACTATATGTCAAGCCACGTTCCAAACAATCATCAATTGTATAGTGAGGCGGATCAATATAGTAGTCAAGGAACTCGAGCACGAAGTTATTGCGTGTATCAGCTATAGGGAAGTTTTCCGCAAAAACCTTATACAAGCCATCATTCTTTCGTTTTTCGGGTGGGGTATCTAATTGCAAGAAGTCCTGAAATGACTTCAACTGTACTTCCAGGAAATCCGGATACTGCATCGGATTCTTAATAGAAGCAAAATTAATTCGTTGATTTTGAGTTTCTGAAGACATCTGTATGGAGTTTAAAATGTAAAAACTAGGATAATAACAGTCGGTCACTCTCACAGTTCCGACAGATGAAACCTAGTGAACTTAATATAGACGCAAAAAGGTTAAGAATCCTCTTTACAGAGGACTCTTAACCGAACTACCTGATTTACAGGATAATCTTATTTAAGTTCAACTTCAGCTCCAGCTTCTTCCAAAGTTTTCTTCAAAGATTCAGCTTCGTCTTTAGCCAAACCTTCTTTTACTGTGCTAGGAGCACCGTCAACCAAGTCTTTTGCTTCTTTCAAGCCAAGACCACAAGCTTCTTTAACGGCCTTAACAACCTGCAATTTAGCAGCACCTGCGCTCTTCAAAACTACATCGAATGAAGTTTTTTCTTCAGCAGCAGCTGCACCAGCAGCAGCAGGACCAGCAGCAACAGCTACAGCTGCAGCAGCAGGTTCAATACCGTATTCTTCTTTAAGGATAGTTGCAAGTTCATTAACTTCTTTTACTGTCAAGTTAACTAATTGTTCTGCAAAAGCTTTCAAATCTGCCATTTTTGTATGAAATTTAATTGTTTGTACTATTTAAATATTAAAGTTGTTTGGTATATTCTCGACTAGGCACAGAGTGCAATTATTCTGCACGTTCTGCCAAAGTCTGAAGAACTCCGTGAATGGTGTTGCCACCTGATTGAAGAGCCGAGATAACGTTCTTTGCAGGAGACTGCAGCAAAGCCACGATTTCTGCAATAACTTCGTTCTTGCTCTTGATTGTTGCGAGAGCTTCCAACTGGTCTGCACCCACGTAGAATCCTTCTTCTGCATAAGCAGCTTTCAGGGCAGGAACTCCATCTTTGTATTCCTTCAACAGTTTTGCCGGAGCATTAGCTGTTTCACAGAACATTACAGAAGTAGTACCCTTCAAAGAATCAAACAATGGTGAGTAATCCACATCCAAGCTCATCAAAGCCTTGTGAAGCAAAGAATTCTTCACAACTATCAGCTTGATACCAGCCTTGAAACATTTTTTACGAAGGTCACTTGTAGCAGCTGCATCCATTGCAGTTGTATCAACCAAGTAAAAATGTCCGTATTGCTTTACAGTATCTGCTAACTGACCAATAATTACGCCTTTATCTTCCTTTCTCATGATTCCTCCTTAATTATTAGATTTCGTCTACTGATTTAGGGTCAATCTTAATACCCTTACTCATAGTACTTGAAAGATAAATACTCTTGATATAAGTACCTTTAGCTGTGGTCGGTTTCAGTTTAATGATAGTAGCGATAAATTCTTTCGCATTTTCACGGATCTGCTCAGCAGAGAAAGAAACCTTACCGATTGAAGTATGAACGATACCGCTCTTATCAACCTTAAAGTCAATCTTACCTTGCTTAACTTCCTTAACAGCCTTAGCTACATCCATAGTTACAGTACCGCTTTTCGGGTTCGGCATCAATCCACGAGGACCAAGCACACGACCCAGCGCACCAATCTTACCCATGATAGACGGCATAGTGATAATCACATCAATATCAGTCCATCCACCTTTGATCTTTTCAATATATTCATCAAGACCAACATAGTCAGCTCCAGCTTCTTTTGCAGCAGCTTCAGCATCCGGTGTACACAGAACAAGCACACGTACCTGTTTTCCAGTTCCATGAGGAAGAGAAACAACGCCTCTTACCATCTGGTTAGCCTTACGAGGGTCTACACCTAAACGTACGTCAATATCTAATGAAGCATCAAACTTTGTAAAAGTAATTTCCTTTACCAATTCAGAAGCTTCCTTCAGTGAGTATGCTTTCCCTGCTTCAATCTTTTCTGCAGCCAACTTTTGATTTTTTGTCAGTTTACCCATTATCAATTGAAGTTAATTAGTTATTACCCGGGAAGTCACCTTTTACAGCGATACCCATACTTCTAGCTGTTCCTGCTACCATTGACATAGCAGATTCGATAGTAAAGCAGTTCAAGTCAACCATCTTATCCTGAGCAATTGCACGAATCTGATCCCAAGTCAGTTCAGCGACTTTCTTACGGTTAGGTTCTGCAGATCCACTCTTGATTTTGGCAGCCTCAAGCAACTGAATAGCTACAGGAGGAGTTTTGATTACGAAATCAAAAGACTTGTCTGTGTAGTAGGTAATGATTACAGGTAATACCTTACCTGCCTTGTCCTGGGTTCTGGCGTTGAATTGCTTGCAAAATTCCATGATATTGATACCCTTAGAACCCAGAGCAGGTCCAACGGGAGGTGATGGATTTGCAGCGCCTCCTTTAATCTGTAATTTGATTAGTCCAGCAACTTCTTTAGCCATTTTCTTTTGTAATTTTTATATAAGTATTTAACGAATAGAACAATTGCACGTAACAAAATGCATTATTCCTTTTCCACATCCGTAAAGCCTAATTCCAACGGAGTTTTCCGTCCGAATATTTTGACCATTACTTTCAGCTTACGTTTTTCCGCATTTACTTCTTCAATGAGGCCACTGAATCCGCTGAACGGGCCAACGCTTACTTTCACTGTTTCTCCTACGGTATAAGGGATATTCAAATCCTCTCCGCTTTCCTGAAGTTCATCTACCGTACCCAGAATACGATTCACCTCCGATTGTCTCAGAGGAACCGGGTGATCCAGTCCTCCCAAGAAGCCAATAACGTTAGGAGTATTTCTCAAATGATGAGCAACCTCTCCAACCAAAGCGGCTTCTACCAAAACGTAACCAGGAAGATAAGTTCTCTCTTTTACGATCTTCTTACCATTACGAACCTGATACGTCTTTTCGGTAGGAATCAACACCTGAGACACGTAGTCGCCAAGGTTACCATGCTTGATGTCTGCATCAAGATATTCTTTCACCTTGTTTTCCTTTCCACTCACGGCACGTAATACGTACCATTTTTTTTCAATCTCAGACATGTTTTCTTACTGTTTATTAGTGCGGATAGATAACATCTTCCATGATAAATTGGAAGGCAGAATCCATTAGAAAAACAACGAGTGCAATGAGGAGGGAAGCAGTTAAAACAACCACTGCACTACTAGAAAGTTCTGAACGAGTAGGCCATGATACTTTATGGACTAGTTCGTCATAAGATTCCTTACAATAATTTGTTATCTTTGTAAACATATTCTTTTAATTTTAGCACGGGAAGAGAGGCTCGAACTCCCGACACTCGGTTTTGGAGACCGATGCTCTACCAACTGAGCTATTCCCGTAAAAATAGTTCCCGAATTCCTCCGGGAACTATCAGTCTATCTATTATAAGATATTATTAGTCAAGAAGTTCAGTAATCTGACCAGCACCTACTGTACGACCACCTTCACGGATAGCGAAGCGCAGACCTACGTTCAATGCAACCGGATAGATCAACTCAACGTTGATTGTTACGTTATCACCCGGCATTACCATGTCTGTTCCTTCCGGCAAAGTGATTTCACCTGTACAGTCCATAGTACGCAAATAGAACTGAGGACGATATTTGTTGTGGAACGGAGTGTGACGACCACCTTCTTCTTTCTTCAGGATATAAACCTCAGCTTTGAATTTAGAGTGAGCTTTAACCTGACCCGGGTGACACAAAATCATACCACGTTTGATTTCGTTCTTGTCGATACCACGAAGCAACAAACCTACGTTATCACCAGCTTCACCCTGATCCAGCAATTTGCGGAACATTTCAACACCAGTTACAACTGATTTCTTGTCTTCACCAAGACCCAGGATTTCAACTTCGTCACCTACCTTGATAACACCAGCTTCGATACGACCTGTAGCTACAGTACCACGACCAGTGATTGAGAATACGTCTTCAACCGGCATCAAGAACGGTTTATCTACATCACGCGGAGGCAGAGGAATCCAGTTATCAACTGCATCCATCAATTCCATAACTTTTTCTTCCCACTGAGGAACACCATTCAATGCACCCAAAGCAGAACCACGGATGATAGGAGTATTGTCACCGTCGAAGTCATAGAATGACAGCAGTTCACGCATTTCCATTTCAACCAGCTCCAACATTTCTTCGTCATCAACCATGTCGCATTTGTTCAAGAATACGACCAGACGAGGAACGTTTACCTGACGAGCCAACAAGATGTGTTCACGAGTCTGAGGCATCGGACCATCAGTAGCAGCAACTACGATGATAGCACCATCCATCTGAGCAGCACCAGTAACCATGTTCTTAACGTAGTCGGCGTGTCCCGGACAGTCTACGTGAGCATAGTGACGGTTAGCAGTCTGATATTCTACGTGAGAAGTGTTGATAGTAATACCTCTTTCCTTTTCTTCAGGAGCGTTATCGATAGAATCGAAAGAACGCAATTCTGACAGACCTTTCTTTGCCAATACAGTTGTGATGGCAGCAGTCAAAGTGGTTTTACCGTGGTCAACGTGACCGATAGTACCAATGTTAACGTGCGGTTTCGAACGTTCAAATTTCTCTTTAGCCATAGCTTTACTTGTTATTTATTTGATTAATAATCAGCAATTACGTTATCAAAGAGCTGTTAACGAGACTTGAACTCGTGACCTCTTCCTTACCAAGGAAGTGCTCTACCACTGAGCTATAACAGCAAGAAAAAAAAAGAGCGGAAGACGGGGCTCAAACCCGCGACCCTCAGCTTGGAAGGCTAATGCTCTATCAACTGAGCTACTTCCGCAATTTAGGTGGGCAAAGATGGATTCGAACCACCGAAGGCGTAAGCCAGCAGATTTACAGTCTGCCCCATTTGGCCACTCTGGTATTTGCCCGTCCGCAATCAAGATTTAGTGCTTTTCTCAATTGCGATGCAAAGGTACGATTATTTTTTTAACTTGCAAATAAAATCAATCATTTTTATTGCTGTAATTGCACATTCGTCACCTTTATTTCCTAATTTCCCTCCCGCACGGTCTTCTGCCTGCTGCATGTTATTAGTTGTGATGAGGCCGTAAATGACTGGTGTATCGGTAGTTGCATTCAGTTCTGTAATACCTTGGGTAGCTCCGGCACACACATAGTCAAAATGAGGCGTATCACCACGTACTACACAGCCTAATGCGATGACTGCATCTACTTTTCCGCTTTTAACGAGCTGTGATGAGCCGAAGGTCAGTTCGAAACTGCCCGGAACGTAATATATCAGGATGTTTTCATCCTTTGCCCCGTGTTTTTTCAATGTGTTGACTGCTCCTTCAAGCAAAGCTCCTGTAATGTTATGATTCCATTCAGACACTACGATACCGAAGCGCATCTGTGAGGCATCGGGTACGGAGTTAAAATTGTAATCTGAAAGATTGTGATAAGCTGTAGCCATATTGTTTGTCTTTTTAAGTTTGTATGTTAAAGAAAAAAGCCGGACCGAAAAACCTCGGTCCGGCCTGAATGATACTTATACTAATAGAAGTATGTTTCTTGTGGTTTATTTCAAAGAAGCACGTTCGATGTACTTATCGATATCCATTGCCTGATATGAGTTACCGTATTTGTTCTTAACCTGCTTGTAAGCTTCTACGGCTTCTGCATTCTTTCCTTGTTTTTCCAGAATTTGTCCAGCCTGAATCAGGAAAATCGGGCTAATTGACAAGCTGTTGGCACGGTCGGCTGCTTTCAGCAAAGTAGCGGCAGCTTTGTCAAGCTGTCCAGTCTGTGCATAGCAGTTTCCCAGAGCTCCCATTACTGAAGGAGCAACCAGTAAATCATCACCGCTGAATTTATCCAGATACTTGATAGCATCTTCGTATTTGCCTAACTGTGCATAGCAAAGTCCTGCGTATGCGTTTGCCAGGTTTCCTGCATCTGTACCGCTGAATTCGTCTGCCAGTTTCACAAAACCTGCATATCCCAGACTGTCACCTTTCAAGGCAACTTCAAAGTTATCAGCTCCGAAGTACTGTTCACCTTTGAAGATAGCTTCTGAAGCTTTCAGCTCATTCGGCTCAGAAATGAAATGTTTGTATCCGAGGAAACCTCCGACGATAACTACCAGAGCAACTACTGCTCCCAAAAGTACATTCTTGTTTTTAATCAGGAATGCTTCTGAAGTGCTGAGCGCTTCGTCTACATTCAACGGGTCATTAGTGTGTTTTTGTTCAGTCATTTGATATTTGTTTTTTATTATTTTTCTAATCCACGTATTTGGACAGCAAAAGTAGTTGATTTATGTGTATAAATGAAATTTGCGGGCAGTTTTTTTAATCAATCTTGCTTTTATTGTTAATTTTGTATCCCAAATAGTGATTGTTTTTATGTGGCTTAAACGCATTTCGATATTAAACTATAAGAATCTGGAACAGGCCGAGCTGGCTTTTTCCCGCAAGATGAACTGCATCATCGGAAAAAACGGGATGGGAAAGACCAACCTGATGGATGCTGTGTATTATCTGTCTTTCTGTAAGAGTGCAACCAATCCCATTGATTCTCAGAATATACGGCACGAACAGGACTTTTTTGTGCTGCAAGGTTTTTATGAAACTGAAGGTGGTGATCCGGAAGAAGTGTATTGCGGGTTGAAGCGTCGGCAGAAGAAGCAGTTCAAGCGGAATAAGAAAGAATATACCCGTTTGTCCGATCACATCGGATTGATTCCTTTAGTGATGGTTTCTCCGGCTGATACGTTGCTTATTGCTGGGGGGAGTGAGGAAAGAAGACGCTTCATGGACGTGGTGATTTCGCAGTTCGACCGGGAATATCTGGATGCGCTGATTCGCTACAACAAGGCCTTGGTGCAGCGTAATACGTTGCTGAAAGCGGAACTGGAGCCCGACGAAGAACTGATGAACGTATGGGAAGAGATGATGGCTTCTACGGGTGAAGTGGTATTCCGCAAACGTCAGCAGTTTATCGAAGAGTTTATTCCGATTTTCCAGTCATACTATTCTTATATATCCCAAAACCAGGAGGAGGTAAAGCTTTCTTACCAGTCGCATGCGGCAGAGGGTGATTTGCTTGCCTTACTGCGTGCCAACCGTCAGCGTGACCGGGTGATGGGGTATTCCTTGAAAGGCATTCATAAGGATGATTTGATTATGCAGCTAGGAGAATTCCCTATGAAGCGGGAAGGTTCTCAAGGGCAGAACAAAACGTATCTGATTGCTCTCAAGTTGGCACAGTTTGAATTTTTGAAGCGTACTGGAAGCGGTACGACTCCTTTGATTCTTCTGGATGATATTTTCGACAAGCTGGATGCGCTTCGTGTAGAGCAGATTGTCAAGTTAGTGGCAGGAGATAATTTCGGACAGATTTTTATTACCGATACCAACCGTGACCATCTGGACCGTATCTTGAAAAAGATAGAGGGCGATTACAAGCTGTTTGAGGTGGAAAACGGAGAAGTGTCCGAACGGAAGGAGTCTTATGAAGCGGAATAACGCAGAACAGATTGGCGATGTGCTCCGGCAGTTTCTCCGCCAGCAAGGACTGGAGACTCCCTTGAATGAATATCGTCTGGTAGATGCCTGGAAAGATGTGGTGGGACCAGTCATTACTCGTTACACCACGAATCTTTTTATTAAAAACCAGGTACTTTATGTCAGCCTTTCTTCTTCCGTGATTCGTCAGGAACTGATGATGGGACGTGAAATGCTGATTCGTAACCTGAATGCCCAGGTCGGCTCTCAGGTTATTGTGAATATTGTGTTCCGCTGAATACGCAGCCTTGTTCCGTCCATACTTCGTCCATGGGCAGGTCTGTGGCTTCTACGGGAATATGTGGAAGCAGTTGGAGTTGGAAGCACACTCCTATGCGATAGGATTGCAGCTTGGTCAAAGCGCGGTCGTAGTATCCTTTTCCCCGTCCTAACCGGTTGCCTGAGCGGTCGAAGGCCACACCAGGAATAATACTCAACTCTATTTCATGCAGATTTTCTACCAGGCTGCCGGTGGGCTCTTCGATGCCGAAAGCACCAGCTTGTAATGAATCCTCCCCTTCATAATACCGGAATTCCAGTTCCTCTCCTTTGACAAGGGGAAGTACGATGCGCTTGTATGGATGCCAGCGCTTGATGAATTCGTGAGTCTGTACCTCATCGGGCAGTGAGTGATAGAGCAGGAGAGTATGTGCCTGTAAAAACAATGGATGGCCCTCCAGCTTTTGAAATAAGCTGGAAGACCATTCAGTTTTTTGAGCAACGGAATAATTCCGTTTTTGTTGTGCGATGTATCGTCGCAATTCCTTTTTATCCATGAAGTATCATTTCTTGTTGTCGGTTGTTGCCTGAGGAGCCGGAGCCTGAGGGAAAGATTCACCTTTTTCCAGAATTTCTACGGCTTTCAGTACGGTCTTGTCCGATTCATTCAGGTATTCCACGTATGCTTCCATACCCAGCATGTTATAGATAATGTTTCCGTACAAGCTCATTTCGAACAAGCGGCGTGACTTCATCATCAGGTTGTTACGGCGTTTCAAGCCTTTTTTCTCCGCCCATGCGGCAAACTTGTTCAGCAGGTTTTGTCCTTTCAGATAAGCTTCCATCTTTTCCGGAGTATCATATTTCTGCAAGGTACTGCGATTCTGGTCGGTATAGTCGAACGTGTAGCGGATAATTAGTCCGCGGTTGGCAGCCATGCGGAAGTACGAGGTCATGCCGGTTGTATCCTGTGGTACGAAAATATCGGGCATTATACCTCCTCCTCCGTATACCGGACGGCCCAGGCGGGTGTGATATACTTCAGTCTCATCCTGCTTGATGCTGTCGGCAGAGAAGAACTCACCGTGTTCATAACGGGTGAGCAAATCCAGTTCGTATTCTGATTCTTTCCCTTTTTCGTAAGGTTTCTGTATGCAGCGTCCGGATGGGGTATAGTAGCGTGCAATGGTCAGTCGGATGGCCGAACCGTCGCTGAATTCAATGGGCTGCTGTACCAGACCTTTTCCGAAAGAACGGCGTCCTACGATGGTACCGCGGTCATTGTCCTGGATGGCTCCGGCAAAGATTTCGCTGGCAGAAGCCGAACCTTCGTCCACCAGTACCACAAGCGGCATCTTCTGGTTGCTTCCTGTTCCGTTGGAGTTATAGTCTTCGCGCGGCGACTTGCGTCCTTGGGTGTAGACAATCAGACGGTTGTTAGGCAAGAACTCGTTGACCATCTGGATGGCAGCAGCCATGTAACCTCCCGTATTTCCACGCAGGTCGACAATCAGACCTTCACAGTTCTTCTGATTCAGTTTGGCCAGTGCGATAAGCAGTTCCGGATAAGTGGTTTCACCAAACTTGTTGACTTTTATGTAGCCTACCTTCTCATTAATCATATAGGCGGCATCGATACTCTTCACCGGAATGTTTCCACGGATAACGGTGAAATGAAGCAAGTCCTTTTCGCCCGGACGATAAACGCCCAGTTTCACCTTGCTGCCTTTTTCACCTTTCAGGCGTTTCATGGCTTCACTGTTTGTCACAATCTTGCCGACAAAAGCAGAATCATCTACTTCTACAATACGGTCGCCTGCCATCAAACCCACTTTTTCCGAGGGACCGCCCTGAATGACGCTGTTTACATGAATGGTATCGTTCTGAATGGTAAACTGGATACCGATACCGCTGAAACTACCTTTCAAATCGGCGTTTACAGCCTCCAGGTCCTTGGCCGGAATATAAGAAGAATGCGGGTCGAGTTCCGAAAGAATCTGCGGCATGGCTTCTTCCACCAGTTCGCCCATGTTTACCGTATCTACATACTGGTCGTCGATAATGCGCAACAACGCATTCAGCTTGTTGGATGAAGTGTTGATGATGCCCAGCTTGTTTCCTGAGAAATGGTTGGCGTAGAATGTGCCGATGGCGATGCCCGCAATCAGGCAGATGGCCAACAGGAACGGGATAAAGCGTGTGTTATTGTTTTTCATGTTATTTATTCATTGGGGTTAAGATATACAACTTCAATATTGGCTCTTTTCAGCAAGTCCAGTCCGTCTTCCAACCGATACTTTTCTGCATATACCACTCGTTTGATGCCAGCCTGAATAATCAGTTTGGCACATTCGATGCAAGGAGAAGCAGTGACATACATGGTAGCTCCTTCACTGTTGTTGCTGGAGCGGGCTATCTTGGTGATGGCGTTAGCTTCGGCATGAAGCACATAGGGGCGGGTTACTCCGTTCTCGTCTTCGCATACATTCTCAAAGCCGGCGGGAGTACCGTTGTAACCATCCGAAATAATCATCTTGTCTTTGACAATCAATGCGCCTACCTGCCGCCGTTGGCAATAGGAATTTTCTGCCCAGATTAAGGCCATGCGCATGTAGCGTTTGTCCAGTATTTCTTGCTTATGTTCTGTTGGTTTCATAGTGGTATGCTTAATCGTTGAATCCTTTAGGATAGAATTGAATATAATGATTCTTGTCGAGGTTGAACAGTTTGATGGTTCTGGAACTTCCCCGATAGAATTTAGCATTGCTTATTTCGTCATAAAAAGTCTTGTCCAGTCCGCTGCGGTTTCCACTAGGCTTTAACTGGATAGAAAAACTCTGGTCTTCTCCGTTGGCACTCCATGTACCGGTAAAGCTGAAATTACTTCCGTTGCCTTCCACGGTGCCGTCTTCCTTGAAAATGATGTTGTAGCTGTCCTGACTGTCGTTGATTTTAGCTACTTCATCACGTGTCAGTGTGGAATTGAAATTGTTGTCATCCTTCCAGTCACTGGTACTATAGGAGTTGCTCCAGTGCCACGTCTGTCCGCTGGAGAAAATTTCGTGTACGTTGTCTTTCTGATTACATCCGGTCAGTAACAGGAGTAACGTAAAGAACCAGTAGAGTCTGAATGTTTTCATTTGTATCCTTATTTTATACCATTTCTTTTTAATAGAGCTTCAATGGTCGGTTCCTGACCACGGAAACGTTTGTATAATGTCATCGGGTGCTCGGTACCTCCTTTTGACAGGATATTCTCACGGAACGAACGAGCGGTGTCCTGATTGAAGATACCTGTTTCCTTGAATACGGAAAAAGCATCGGCATCCAGTACCTCAGCCCATTTGTAGCTGTAATATCCGGCAGAATATCCTCCCGACATGATGTGCCCAAACTGTACGCTCATACAAGTGTCTTTCGGTTGCGGAAGCAATTGTGTACGTTGCCATGCCTCTTTTTCGTAGGCTTTTACATCACCTTCGAACTTGCTCTGGCGAGTGTACCAGGCCATGTCAAGGAATCCGAAGCTGAGCTGGCGCAGGCAGGCGTATGCCACGTTGAAGTTGGAAGCGTCTACGATGCGCTGAATCAGTTCTTGCGGAATGGGTTCGCCTGTCTGGTAATGACATGCGAATGTATTCAAAAATTCTTTTTCTATGGCAAAGTTTTCCATGATTTGTGAAGGAAGCTCCACAAAATCCCAATATACATTGGTTCCGCTCATGCTTTGGAAGCGGGTATTGGCGAACATGCCGTGCAATGCGTGTCCGAACTCATGCAGGAAAGTATTCACCTCCGAGAATGTCAGCAGGGCAGGCTTGTCTTTGGTTGCTTTAGTGAAATTCATGGTGACGGACACATGCGGACGGCTGTTGCATCCGTTGTCGTCTATCCATTGTTCTTTGTAGCTGGTCATCCAGGCACCCGAACGCTTGCCTTCGCGGGGATGGAAGTCAGTGTAGAGTACAGCCAGGAAACTTCCGTCGCGGTCGAACACTTCATATGCCTGTACGTCCGGATGATATACCGGAATTTCCTTGTTTTCCTTGAAGGTGATGCCATACAAGCGGGTAGCCAGCCCAAATACACCGGCTTTTACACGGCTCAGTTCAAAGTAAGGTCGGAGCGCTTCTTCATCCAGACTGAATTTCCGGTTTTTCAACTTTTCCGCATAGTAAGAGAAGTCCCACGGCATCAGCTCGAAGTCCTCGCCTTCCAGTTCGCGAGCCAGGGCACGGATTTCTTCTACTTCCTGACGGGCAGTCGGTGTATAAGCCTCCAGCAGGTCGTTCAACAGCTTGTACACATTCTCGCTGTGTTCGGCCATGCGTTTTTTCAGTACATATTCAGCGTAATTCTTGAAACCCAACAGTTGCGCCAGTTCCATGCGGAGGTTGACCAGCTGTTCCACAATCTTCAGGTTGTTGAATTCATTGTCGTGACAGCACTGGGTGTTATAAGCCATGTAGAGCGTCTTTCTCACTTCCCTCTTGTCACTGTATTTCATAAAAGGCACGTAGCTTGGATCCTGCAGAGTGATTACCCAGCAGCCTTCCTTCCCTTTCTCGTGTGCCGTATGTGCGGCTGCCTCTATGGCACTTTCCGGAAGTCCGGCCAGTTCATCTTCGGTGTGCAGCACCAGTTCGTAGCCATTGGTCTCTTTCAGGTGATTCTGCGAGAATTTCAACGTCAGGCTGCTCAGTTCCATGCTCAGCTTTCGGAAAGTAGCCTTGTCTTCTTCAGACAGATTGGCTCCGTTGCGGACAAAGCCGTCGTATGATTTTTCCAGCAGACGACGTTCTTCAGGAGTCAGCTGCAGGGATTCTCTTTTATCGTACACTGCTTTTACGCGGGCAAAGAGCTGCTCGTTGAGGCTGATGTTGTTAGCATGTTCAGACAGTGCCGGGGTCAGCTTTTCTGCTATTTCTTCCAGCGCGTCGCAGGTTTCCGCACTCAGCAAGTTAAAAAGCACGGTAGTGACCCGGTCGAGGGCTTTCCCAGCATGCTCCAGAGCTAAAATGGTGTTCTGGAAAGTCGGTTCTTCCGGATTACCGGTGATTTGCTGAATTTCTTCGTCCTCCAGTCGCATGCCTTCCCGAACGGCCGGCTCGTAGTCTTCAATCCGTATCTGCTGGAAAGGAGTAGTATCGTGGAGTGTATGATAGGGTTGTAAAAATGGATTGTTCATATTGCTTCAAATAAATAAAGGTTGTAATTACGCTCAGTCTTTCTTGTCTAACAGCTGCACCACTTCCCTCAGTTCAGGAATGCTGAAGGTGCGCCGTCCCAGCTGAATCAGTCCCCGGTTCTGAAGGTCGTTCAGCACGTTTGATACGTTGATACGGGTATCGTCAATCAGGCGTGCCAAATCTTCCATTCGGATGGACAGTTTTTTCGCGCCGTAGGGAGTCATGCAGCGCAGCAGAAGGAAGTTGATAATCTTGTCGCGCGTTTTTCCGATATGCGCATTCCACAATTTGTTGTAAATCACCTGACTCCGGTTGCTCAGCATGTTCATGTAGTTCAGGTTGAACACCTCATACCGGCATAGCTCATTGAGAATGTATGATTTGTCAATGTTCAGTGTGTTGACCTCCGTAACCGCCGTGTAAGAAGCCGTGAAGTAAGGGCGCATACCAAACAGAGAATAAGGCTCAATCACATTCGGGCTTTTGAAATTTTCCCAAAGTGTATATTTGTGAGTCTTGTCATTGGATTCTATCTGTACTTCTCCATCCAGCACGAAAATAAGTTGATTGCATGGAGTGTCTTGTCTTACCAGGCAGCTTCCAGGTTCATATTTATTGAAGTGAATTTTTACTTTTTCCAGAATGTCAGTGAAGTCAAATTTCGACATACCCTGAAATAGAGGCAGCTGTAAAAGCTTGTCGTACATTGTCAATTCCATTTCTCGTTAACTTTATTAAGTTATCTTTTAACATACAAAGTTAAGTATATTTCCCTACTGAAAGTATCGTCCGATAATACCTTTTATCTTTTTTATTCTTTCTTACAGTCTGATAATGTTTGTTCTTTCCTTGCAAGTGTGTAGAAAAATCATAACTTTGCAGTAATAATTTTGGATATAGCTATGAGTGGATTAGATTTTCAGCAGTTTCTGAGTGCCTTTATCGTTCTTTTCGCCGTGATTGACATCATTGGTTCCATTCCCATTATTCTGGACCTGAAACAAAAAGGGCGGTCCGTGAATGCCCTTAAAGCCACTCTCATTGCTTTTGCGCTTCTGATAGGATTCTTTTATGCAGGCGACATGATGTTGCGTCTGTTTCAAGTGGACATCGCTTCGTTTGCGGTGGCTGGTGCGTTTGTCATTTTCCTGATGTCGCTGGAAATGGTTCTGGATATTGAAATTTTCAAGAATACAGGTCCTATCAAAGAAGCTACGCTGGTGCCTTTGGTTTTTCCTTTGCTGGCAGGTGCCGGTGCGTTTACCACCCTGCTTTCATTGCGGGCGGAATATGCGCCAATTAACATTGTACTGGCCTTGATACTCAATATGGTATGGGTGTTCATCGTCTTGAAACTGACCGACCGCATTGAGCGTATGTTGGGAAAAGGAGGTATTTACGTAATCCGTAAGTTTTTCGGTATCATCTTGTTGGCTATCTCAGCCCGCTTGTTTACGGCAAACATTACTTCACTTATCGAGCAGTTCCAGGCCCTGAAATGAGATATACCCTGAAAAGGGTATTGGGCATTTGGGAGGCCGGTGGTATATTTGCCGTTAAAAAAAGAAAGATATGAATATAGCAGCGTTGATTTCGGGAGGAGTGGACAGTGCGGTAGCCGTGCACCTGTTGTGTGAACAAGGATACAAGCCCGATTTGTTTTACATAAAAATCGGTATGGATACAGATGACGGACTAACCTGTACGGCGGAGGAAGACATTGAACTGGCTTCTGCCACTGCACGTAAGTATGGCCTTTCTTTTCATATTGTCGATTTGCAGCAGGCTTATTGGGACAATGTGGTGGCTTATACGGTGGACAGGGTGCGTCGTGGGCTGACTCCCAATCCGGACGTGATGTGCAACAAGCTGATAAAATTCGGCTGTTTTGACCGGGAGGCCGGACAGGGTTACGATAAGATTGCCACGGGGCATTATGCTTCTACACTGGATATAGACGGATATACATGGCTGGCTACAGCCAAAGACCCGGTGAAAGATCAGACCGATTTCCTGGCTCAGATTGATTACCTGCAGGTGTCACGCCTGATATTTCCCTTGGGAGGTTTTCTCAAGGAAGAAGTGCGGGATATGGCATTGAAAGCTTCTTTACCCAGTGCCCGACGAAAAGACAGCCAGGGCATCTGTTTCCTGGGAAAGATAAATTACAATGATTTTATCCGCCGTTTCTTGGGAGAACGTCCGGGACCGGTCGTAGAACTGGAAACCGGAAAGGTTATCGGACAGCACCGCGGATACTGGTTTCATACCATTGGCCAGCGTAAAGGACTGGGACTGGGCGGTGGTCCGTGGTTTGTGGTAGACAAGAATGTGGAAGATAACATTATCTATGTGTCGCATGGATATGATACAGAAAAGCAGTTCGGACATTCCTTCTGTGTAAAGGATTTTCATTTTATCACCTTGAATCCATGGAAAGAACAGGAAACTGAAATTTGTTTCAAGATACGTCACACGGATACCTTTCAGACTGGAAAAGTGTGCTTTGCCGAAGACGGAACGCTGCAGGTTTCCAGTGAGGAACCGATACAGGGCATTGCGCCCGGACAATTCGGGGTGATTTATGACAAAGATGCTCGTTTGTGCATAGGTAGTGGTGAGATTCGAGCAAAGATTTATTAAAGGCAGAAAGGGTAACTATGCGAATTTCTTTTCAACTGAATGCGGCATCTCCTTTGCAAATAAAGGATTTTTTTCGCAAGCTGGAGGTTCCTGTGGAACTGACCGTACAGGGTACTTACCGTGGGGAAACTCATTATTATTTTCATCGTCCGGAGCATTCCACCACTTCGTTTGTCATTTCCGACGACATGCATGGCAAAATTGTGATAGGCATGGACGGACTGTCTTCATACGATGACTATAAATTCTTTCCTTACCTGATTGATACGCTGGGCTTGCATTTGAACGGGCATAGTCCGAAACTGATGTCGCGGGAAGATGGGAAGACTTACAGCGTATATGAAAGGCTGGGTGCGCAATGGATAGAAGACTGTATCGGAGAGGAGATAGCCTCGCTGAAGGTGATACTGTCTGTCATTCCCCGCTGTTACCTGGAGCTTCCGAAAAACGGAATCCACTATGTTTCTCTGGAACAGTTGAAAAGATATGGGGTGAATCTTCATTCTTCCACTTCACGCATTTATGGTTACATACAATACCTACTTCGGAAAGGCTGGCTGTTAGAAGCGACTAAGGAAGAGTTTCTGGCCGACCGGATGGCCTATGCGATGGACGTGGAGATTGATGTGCCGCAACATGTGTCCATCGGACGTGTCAAATCATGGCAGACAGACGGTACAGAAACCTGGGAAAGTTTTTCGCGGGAAGATGTGGATATGCTGCTGGAGCTAGGAAAAGAGTATCGTGAAGGAACGCCCGTAGACGGGGTGGTATTGAATGATATTGGTACCTTGTATCAGGAAGGGGTAGGGGTATTCCCCGACGGCTATCAGGCAGAGTTCTGGTTTAAGGAAGCTGTCCGTCAGGGAGATTTGACCTATGCTTCGGCCAACCTGGGCGATTTGTACCGGAAAGGATGCGGTACGTTGCCCGTGTCACTTCCACAAGCTTTTGAGGCTTATCGTCATTCGTCCGACCCTTATGCTTTCTATCGCATCGGACAGGGGTACGAGGAAGGTTGGGCAGGAGTGCCGGATTTACACCTGGCCATGTTCTGGTATAAGAAGGCAGCTCAAGCCGGGCATCATCTGGCTCTCAAACGGCTTGCTCGCGAGTGATTTTTCGGCCTTGGAAAAACGCCCTTGCGTTTGAAGTAAAATGTACTTGCGTTTTAACTGAAACGCACTTACGTTTTATCTTAAATGCACTTGCGTTTTGAGTCAAACGTCCTTGCGTTTTGGAGGAAGCACAAGGACGCCTGAGAATGTTTGCTTTCTGGGGGTTAAGCGAGTTGCAGAAAGTCTGCGATTTCTTCCGGATTTTCCACCAACAGGTCAGGCTGAAATGCCTCTAATTCGTTTTTCGGACGGAATCCCCAGCATACGCCTATGGTAGTCACTCCTGCATTAAGTCCTGTTTGCATGTCTACTCCTGAATCACCGATGTAGACCACCTCCTCTTTCTGTACGCCACTTATTCCTATGATTTCATGAATGACTTGCGGGTCGGGCTTAGTTGGTACGTTTTCCCGCTGTCCGAATACGGCTGTAAAATGGATGGAGGGAAAGTATTGGCGGATAAGTTTCTCTGTCGCTTCCTGATACTTGTTGGAAGCAACGGCTACCTGAATGTGTTGCTCCTGAAGTTGGGTGAGCAGTTGCTCAATACCGGGGTAGGGGCGACTTAAATCTGCATTGTGCAGGTTGTAGTAAGGTACAAATTGGGAACGTATGCGCAGCACATTCTCCGGTGTCCTTTCCGATTCAGGAAGAGCTCTTTCGAACAGCTTGTTGATGCCGTTTCCCACGAAAAAACGATAAGCGTCCGTGTCATGTGTGGGATAACCGAACTGATTCAGCGCGTAATTAGTAGCCGCTGCCAGGTCGGCAATGGTGTTTAGTAAAGTTCCGTCCAGGTCAAAAATTACAAGTCTTTTCATATCGCGTTAGTCTTTGGTGTAAATGGATTCCACTCCCGTTTCCTGGCATTCAGCCCCCATGGGAGGATTCTGTTTGAACAAGGCTATTTTGATTTCCGTGATTTGTGGGAAATCGTGAAACAGTCGTCCGGCAATGCGCTGGATGACATGCTCCAGCAGCTGGGAAGGGATTTTCATTTCTTCTTTCACGGCCTCGAACACTTCAGCATAGTTGATGGTATAGTTCAGGTCGTCGGTTTGGGAAGCCCGGCTGAAGTCGGTTTTCAACCGCAGGTTGAGGGTGTATTCGGCACCTACCTTGTTTTCCTGTGGAAGTACCCCGTGGAAAGCGAAAAGCTTCAGTCCCTTCAAATGAATATACATGTCACTTTGTTTCATCTTTTTTATGAATAAGAGAGGCATGAATCGTATGATTACTGAATTTCAGAAACCCGTACGATTCATGCCTGCGCATTTATAAAATATGTATTTCGTCGGCGATTATCCGCAACGTGAAGAACCGCATGTCTTACAAATCAGACAGCCTTCCTGATATACCAGTGTTTCATGGCCGCAGTTCGGGCATTTCACGCCTTTGGCCTCGGTACCATCCTGTACGTATTTCTTCAGTGCTCTTTCCACACCGTTTTTCCAGGTGTTGATGTTTTCACTGTCGAGTTGCAGAGAACCTACCAGTTTGATAACCTGTTCGATAGGCATTCTCCAGCGGAGTACTCCTGAAATCAGTTTGGCGTAGTTCCAGTATTCCTTGTTGAACTTTTCAGAAAGGCCTTCAATGGTCATCTTATAGCCACGCTTGTTTTCGAACTGGAAGTCATAATGCTTGGTTCCGTCCTCATCGTAGCTCTTGATGATACGTCCGCTGGTGACAGATTTCGGTAATACGATACCTTCTTCATCATCCTGCAGACCGGTAAAGATTTCGTAAGGTCTTCCGTCGAGCAAGCCTACGAATGCCACCCATTTTTCCTTGTTGTTCTGGAATCGTACTACATCAGCTTCCAGCACTTTCGGGCGTACCTCTACCACCTGAGGCGGTTTGCAACGGCATTCTTCCTCTTCTTCTTTCTTGTCTTTTTTCTTGGTAGAAATCAGCACTCCGGCACGTGAACCGTCACGGTATACCGTACATCCCTTACATCCTGAACGCCATGCTTCCACATACAACTGGTTGACGAGGTCTTCGCTTACGTTGTTGGGCAGGTTGATGGTCACACTGATAGAGTGGTCCACCCATTTCTGGATACGTCCTTGCATCTTCACTTTCATCAGCCAGTCCACATCGTTTGAGGTGGCTCTGTAATAGGGTGATTTTGCTACCAGCTCGTCAATCTCTTCCTGCGTGTAACGTTTGTCCGGATCGTATCCGTTGATTTTCATCCAGGTGAGGAATTTGTGGTGGAATACCACGTATTCTTCGAATGCATCTCCTGTTTCGTCTACAAAGTCTACGTGTACATTCGCATCGTTCGGGTTTACTTTGCGGCGGCGTTTGTACACAGGCATAAATACCGGTTCGATACCGGAAGTAGTCTGTGTCATCAAGCTGGTAGTTCCTGTCGGAGCAATGGTCAAGCAGGCAATGTTTCTTCTACCGTATTTTTTCATTTCTTCGTACAGTTCCGGGTCAGCTTCTTTCAGGCGGTTGATGAACGGGTTGTTCTTTTCACGTTCTGCGTCGTAGATTTCGAAAGCACCACGTTCTTTGGCCATGTTTACAGATGAACGGTAAGCCTCCAATGCGATTGTCTTGTGAACTTTCTCAGAGAATTCAGTAGCTTCTTCCGTACCATAACGCAATCCCATAGCTGCCAGCATGTCACCTTCTGCAGTGATACCTACACCCGTACGGCGTCCCAGTCCTGATTTGTGGTAAATTTTCTCCCACAAGTGACGTTCGCTTCCTTTTACTTCCATGCTCTCAGGGTCAGAGTCAATCTTTTCAAGGATGCGTTCAATCTTTTCCAATTCCAGATCGATGATATCATCCATGATGCGCTGAGCCAGTGCTACATGTTTCTTGAATAAATCAAAGTCGAAGTATGCTTCCGGTGTAAAAGGATTTACTACGTATGAGTACAAGTTGATGGCCAGCAGGCGGCATGAATCGTACGGACACAATGGAATTTCACCGCATGGATTGGTAGATACCGTACGGAAGCCTAAGTCTGCATAGCAGTCGGGCACAGATTCACGGATAATTGTATCCCAGAACAATACACCCGGTTCGGCAGATTTCCATGCGTTGTGTACGATTTTTTTCCATAGAGCTGACGCATCTATTTCTTTTGAAACCATCGGGTTGGGTGAATCTATCGGGTACTGCTGGGTATAAGGCTTTCCTTCTACAGCAGCTTGCATGAATTCGTCGTCTAATTTTACAGAGACGTTGGCTCCGGTTACCTTTCCTTCGGTCATTTTGGCATCGATGAAAGATTCAGAGTCCGGATGCTTGATGGATACGCTCAGCATCAGGGCACCACGGCGTCCGTCTTGTGCTACTTCACGGGTAGAATTAGAATAGCGCTCCATGAAAGGAACAAGACCCGTTGAAGTCAGAGCTGAGTTTTTTACCGGAGAACCTTTCGGACGGATGTGTGACAAGTCATGTCCTACACCACCACGTCGCTTCATCAGCTGTACCTGCTCTTCGTCGATGCGGATAATAGCTCCGTATGAGTCAGCGCTTCCGTCAAGTCCGATTACAAAGCAGTTTGATAATGAAGCAATTTGGTAGTCATTTCCAATTCCGGTCATCGGGCTTCCCTGAGGAACGATGTACTTGAAATGGTCAAGCAAATCAAAAAGTTCTTGAGAACTGAGAGCATTAGGATATTTAGCCTCTACGCGGGCTACTTCATTGGCAATTCGCCAATGCATATCCTCTGGCGATTTTTCATAGATGTTTCCAAATGAGTCTTTCACCGCGTATTTGTTTACCCAAACACGTGCGGCCAACTCGTCTCCTTTGAAATACTCCAATGAAGCGTTGTAGGCTTCATCGTAGCTGTACGTTTTTTTTTCCACGGTTGTTATATGAATAAGTTTGTTATCAATAAAAATAAGTAAAATTGTAGAAGTCTTGCTCTTATTTCTAACAAACGTCTGCAAATCTAAAGATGTTTTTTTAATTGGCAAAATAAAAAAGAAATAAGTTATTAACAATGTGGATGGTTTTCTGTTTTTATTTTTTATTGTATTGATAATTAGTTATTTGTGAAATTTACAAATCTGAAAAGTTTTCCAAAATGGGAAACATGCTTGAAATATACGTGTTTCTTGCTTAAGAATGAAGTAGGGATATTCAAGGATTCTTGTTACCTTTGTGTAGTATCATATAAAGCCTATATATTATGGAATCAATAAAGAACAGACGGACCATTCGTAAATACAAGCAGGATGATGTGCCTGCCGCTTTACTGAATGAATTGTTGGAGGAGTCTTTCCGTGCTTCTACGATGGGAAATATGCAGCTGTATAGTGTGGTGGTAACCCGGGATGCAGAAATGAAATCGCGTTTGGCGCCGGCTCATTTTAATCAGCCAATGGTTACTTCAGCCCCTGTAGTGCTCACTTTCTGTGCCGATTTTAACCGTTTCAGTAAATGGTGTGAACAGCGCAAGGCGGTACCGGGTTATGATAACTTTATTTCTTTCTTGAATGCGGCTACGGATGCGCTGTTGGTGACACAGAACTTCTGTACGTTAGCAGAGGAAGCCGGATTGGGAATTTGCTATTTGGGAACTACTATTTATAATCCGGACCAAATTATTGATTTGTTGGAACTCCCAGAGCTGGTTGTTCCTGTAGCAACGATTACTGTTGGTTATCCGGATGAGTGCCCTGAACAGCCGGACCGCTTACCTGTGCAGGGGATTATTCATGAAGAAAAGTATCAGGATTACACACCTTCCATGATTGACCAGATTTATGCTTATAAGGAAGCGTTGCCGGAGAACAAGCATTTTGTCGAAATCAATCATACCGAGACATTGGCTCAAATCTTTACGGACATCCGCTATAAGAAGGCTGATAATGAATTTATGTCTGAAGGTTTGAAGAAGGTGCTGAAGCGTCAGGGATTTGATAAGTGATTATAGTTGATAGTTGAAAGATAATAAAAATGGCGGCTGGAACTCCAGTCGCCATTTTTATTATCTTGTGCGAAGACTCATTTCAATTTCTTCGATTTCTGCCTTAAATGATTTGTCTACGTCTACCTGATCTTTCACAATCTTGCATGCGTGCAATACGGTAGCATGGTCTTTGTTTCCGATGAGCTGACCAATTTTGGAGGAAGACGTATCGGTGTGCTTCTTAGCCAGATACATTGCCACTTGTCTCACCTGCACTACTTCCCGTTTACGGGTCTTGGTATGGATGGCCGTTTCATCTATCTTGTAATGCTCGCATACTTTGGCAATGATATCGCTTACCGTCATCGGTTTGCTTTCTGCGCACTTCACAGCCTTTCTGACGATGCGTTGAGCCAAATCCAAGTCGATTTCCCGTTTGAACAAAATAGACTGTGCCAATAATGAGTTGACGATACCTTCCAGTTCACGTACGCTTTCGTTCACACTTTCTGCGATGTAGCTGATGACAGATTCCGGAATGGTCAGTCCGTCGCGTTTTATCTTATTACGCAGGATGTTTTTCCGCAATTCAATATCCGGTTTTTCCAATTCCGCTACCAGTCCCCATTTGAAACGGGTCAGCAATCGTTCCTCCATTCCTTGAAGCATCACAGGAGCACGGTCTGAAGTCAGAATCAGCTGTTTTCCGTTCTGGTGAAGATGGTTGAAGATATGGAAGAATGTATTCTGCGTTTTGGTTACTCCGGCAAACTCCTGAATATCATCAATGATGAGCACGTCGATAGTTTGGTAGAAGCTGATGAAATCATTGAAGTGGTTTGTACGTACTGAGTCTGTATACTGCACCTGGAAAAGGTGAGCAGATACATACAATACGCGTTTTTCCGGATATAATTCCTTGATACGGGTTCCGATGGCATTGATAAGATGAGTCTTACCCACACCTGATGGACCGTAGATGAATAACGGGTTGAAGGTACGTGCTGGATTCTGTGCTACAGTTTCCGCTACCGTTCTCGAAAATTCATTGCTATTTCCTTTGATGAAATTCTCAAAGTTATAGTTCGGGTTCAAATGCGGATCCAAATCCTGTGGAGCCGGAGCTTGCAGAGGATTGGGTGCTTTATTCCCATTGTAAACAGGAGCCTGTTCTGGCAATGCAGAAGAACGTTTGGTTCCTTCTATATTAACAGTGATATGGTTTGTCTTATCTGTCAGGATAGAATACATCAACTCCGTGCCTTCACCTATTTCTTTATAGATGGCGGCGCGCAGCAGTCCCACATATTTTTCTTCCAGATATTCATAGAAGAAAGGGCTGGGGACGCCGATTGTCAATGCCTTTTCCGTAGCTTCATATTTTAAAGGTACGATAGGCTCAAACCATGTTTTAAAAGCCGTAGCATTTACATTGTCTTTAATGAAAGAGAGGCAACGATTCCACAATGCAACGGCTTGGTTATGTTCAATCATACGTGCGTTGTTATTAATAAAGCGAAACTTCTACGCTTGCAAATTTCGTAATCAAATTTCAGAAAAACAAATGGCTTTTTCCTTGCTTTTTATTTTAATAAATTAAGGGGTTGATAAATAGGAGGTTACAAAGTTGTTAAATTATTGATAAAATGAATTTGACTTGCTTTTTAGTAATCTCTTATTTTTCAGTTATTTAACTTTGCCTATATGTAAGGCTACATACTACTCTATTTTGTCGTTTCCCTTTGAAAATCATAAGGTTGCACTCTTATAAGAAAATGTATCTTTAGAGCTTTACTATTTAGAATATTTCTATATAGTAACCTATTTGTAATATTTTATGCTTAGAAATGGCGCTCTGTTTAAGGAGACAAAAAAGAAGGCATAAACTGGATATGCCTTCTTTTATCTGTTTGATTTATATGTGTTTATTTATCTTTCTTTCCGAAGAGTGAGAAGTGTACATAACGTTTTGGATGCTCTTGCAGATCTTTCAGAAGTGAGGCTGCATTGGCAGATGTAGCGTTAAGGTTTTTATACAGTGCATCATCATTCAACAGTAATCCGATAGAATTATCCTTGCTGCCTAACTTTTCGGTCAGCAGGTGTACATTCTGAAGGGTGGAATCTACTTTTTGGAAAGTAGCTGCATAGTCAATTCCTTTCAAGTTTTCACTGATGCCTTTCAGGTTTTCAGTGATAGCGGTTACGTTGCTTGTCAGTTGAGGGATGTCTTTGCTCATCAGTCCATGGAGTTGTACGCTGGTTGCATTCAGTGACGCTGTCAACTTTTCTGCGTTGTGTAGCGTTTGTTTTAATGACGGGTCAGCTAACAACTGGTTTAGTGAACTCAGGATAGAGTCCAGCTTCGGCATCATCTGTTCTACCTTCGGGAGCAAGTCTTTCTCTGCTTTTCCCAGGATACCGGTATTGGCAGTTCCTTCAATGGTATCTCCCGGGTTCAGGAAGGTAGTTGACTCATATTGCAGCATCATGTTCATCTTAACGGTTCCCAGCATTTCTGTCACCAGTTCAGCTTTACTTCCAGTGGGGATACGTAAGTCCTGATCTACTTCAATGCCCACAATGACATGTCCGGGATGTTGATGGTCGTATTGCAAGTCGCGTACGATACCTATTTTATAACCATTGGCAAATACAGGGCTTGATTGAGCCAGTCCATTCACATCGGTAAAGTCTACGTAATAGTAACTTTCCGGTTTGAACATGCTGATTCCTTTCAGGTAGTTGATGCCGAAAAAAAGAATCAGTAATGCTCCGATTCCTGCTAATCCGATTTTTACTTCTTTCTTCATATATATTCTTTCTCTTTTGTTATCTGTTTTGTTTGAATTCTCGTATTGCTTGGTTGATGTTCATTTTTACCCCATCTTTAAAGGCAATAATAAACGCATCCTTAAATTTACTGTCTACTTTACTTCTTTTCAAGCGGAGTATCTTGTTGTAGTTTGTATCTGAACCGTATGTGTATTTTATGATACCTTTTTCTTTATAACTGTCTACAGGAGAAAGTCCTTTGAACTGTTTGCTCTTGGGGGAAAGCTTACGGTCGGATGTAAGTATCTGTATTTTGAATACAGGCTTTCCCGCAGGGCTCACTTCATTGCTTCGCGAAGCAGCTTGTTTTGCGGGTGTGGTAGTCACTTCTGATGCTTCTACTTCTGGCGTATCTGGAGTTTCCATTGGAGGAGCGGCATTTTCAACAGCCATCAGTCGGGGGCTTCCTGCAACTTTTTCTCCTTTATAATTCAGAAATGCCCGATAGATGCTTTGGGCCAGTGTAGAACTACCTTGCTCAGACAATAGGAATGATTCTTCTGTGGGATTAGTGATATATCCAAGTTCTATCAGCACACTGGGCATCGATGTGGCGCGTAGTACCAGAAATCCGGCCTGATGTACTCCTTTGTCGGTACGGTTGGCATTCCGGAAACACCGTTGCACTGCTGTTGCGAAATTGACACTTTGTGCCATGTTCTTGTCTTGCAGAAATTCGAATATGATGTAACTTTCTGCTGAGTTCGGGTTGAATCCGGCATAACGCTGTTTATAGTCATCTTCGATGAGAATTACCGCATTTTCTTTCTTGGCTACTTCCAGATTCTCTTCTGTTCGGTGAAGACCAAGGGTATAGGTTTCAGTACCGCTAACCTTGCTGCTTCTTGAAGCTATTGAATTGGTGTGGATAGAAATAAAGAGGTCAGCTTTGGCGTCATTCGCAATTTCAGCCCTTCTATGCAGCGGAATAAACACATCTTTTTCGCGTGTGTATACAACCTTTGTGTCTGGACAGTTTTGTTTGATGAGCCGTCCCAGTTTTAGAGCTACACTCAAGTTGATGTTTTTTTCCTTTCCTCTTCTGCCTACTGCTCCAGGGTCGTGTCCCCCGTGTCCGGCGTCAATTACGACGGTGAATTTTGTTTCCGCAGCGTATGTCTGTGGAAACAAGCTGAAGGTCAGTAACAAGCTTGTTGCAAAAAACAGTATGTGGAATATTCTCTTCTGCATAATTAAAATAACGGGGCAAAGTTAATATTTTTTTGTCGACTTGTTTTCTGTTGCTTCAAGAATTCTTCTATAGCTGTAATAATTGCTATAAAAACCGAAAAATAAGCAGGTCTTTGTTTTAAAATTTCTACATTTGTGTAATTCGTAAAACAGAAAGGAGTAATTTATGACATTAATTGACGGAAAAGCTGTTTCAGAACAGGTGAAACAGGAAATTGCTGCCGAAGTGGCTGAGATTGTAGCCAAGGGAGGGAAGCGTCCTCATTTAGCTGCCATTTTAGTCGGACATGACGGAGGTAGTGAAACTTACGTAGCTGCAAAGGTCAAGGCTTGTGAAGTATGCGGATTCAAATCAACTTTGATTCGCTACGAGTCAGATGTGACAGAAGAAGAACTTCTGGCAAAGGTACAGGAACTGAATGCTGATCCCGATGTGGACGGTTTTATCGTACAGCTTCCGTTGCCTGCTCATATCTCCGAGCAAAAAGTTATTGAAACGATAGACTATCGTAAAGACGTCGACGGTTTCCATCCTATCAATGTTGGACGTTTGTCGATTGGTCTTCCTTGTTATATCTCTGCAACGCCTAATGGTATTATGGAGCTGCTGCGTCGTTATCAGATTGAGACAAAAGGTAAGAAGTGCGTTATTTTAGGGCGAAGCAACATTGTTGGAAAACCAATGGCTATGCTGATGATGCAGAAAGCGTGTCCGGGGGATGCCACAGTAACCGTATGTCACAGCCGGAGCAAGGATTTGGTGAAGGAATGTCAGGAAGCCGATATTCTGATAGCTGCCATGGGACAACCTAATTTTGTGACAGCCGACATGGTGAAGGAAGGAGCTGTTGTGATTGATGTAGGTACTACACGTGTGCCCGATGCCACTAAAAAGTCCGGCTTTAAATTGACGGGTGATGTGAAGTTTGACGAAGTAGCTTCGAAGTGCTCTTACATTACGCCGGTACCGGGTGGGGTAGGTCCTATGACCATTGTTTCATTGATGAAAAATACGCTGTTGGCTGGGAAAAAAGCAATATATTGAGAAAATAGAAGATTTTTTTGAAGAAAAGTTTGCAGATTCAGAAAAATCCTCTACCTTTGCATCGCTTTTGAGAAGGAAGCCAACATGGTGACTATAGTTCAGTTGGTTAGAGCGTCAGATTGTGGTTCTGAATGTCGTGGGTTCGAGTCCCACTAGTCACCCGTTTAAGAATTGAAAGTCCTGCAGTTTTGCGGGACTTTTTTATTTCTCTATGGTTTTGTTTGTATACAAAAAATGCGCTATCAGACCTTCACAGGCGGATAGCGCAAGCTACAATACAAAATACAAATACAACTAAACGAGATTTTGTGCTAAAAATTAAAGCATTCAAAGATATGAATAAAAATTATCTTTTGTTCATGTTTGCTTTAAATTTTAATTATCCTTAATATTCAGACTATTCCCTGAGCCATCATGGCGTGAGCCACTTTCATAAATCCGGCAATGTTTGCACCCTTCACATAATTGATGTATCCATCGCTTTCCTTACCGTATTTCACGCATTGTTCATGAATGTTGTGCATAATCAGATGAAGCTTTTCATCTACTTCCTGAGCAGTCCAGCTCAAATGCATGGCGTTCTGACTCATTTCAAGACCGGAAGTAGCTACACCACCTGCATTGACAGCCTTTCCAGGAGCATACATCATCTTATGTTCGATAAATGCGTCAATAGCCTCCGGTGTACATCCCATGTTGGAAATTTCTCCTACGCAGAGCACTTGGTTCTTGATCAGGTTCTGTGCATCCTCGCCGTTCAATTCGTTCTGGGTAGCACATGGCAGTGCGATGTCTACTTTCACTTCCCACGGACGACGTCCCGGTACGAAAGTAGAGCCAGGGAATTTTTCAGCGTATGGAGCCACGATATCGTTACCCGATGCACGCAGTTCGAGCATATAGTCAATCTTTTCTCCGCTGATACCTTCCGGGTCATAAATATAACCGTCCGGTCCGGAGATGGTAACTACCTTTGCTCCCAATTGAGTAGCTTTGGTGGCAGCTCCCCATGCCACATTACCGAATCCGGAGATGGCTACTGTCTTTCCTTTTATTTCGATGCCCTTTTCGTCGAGCATGTGTTTTACGAAATACAAGCCGCCGAAGCCCGTAGCTTCCGGACGAATCAGTGAACCTCCGAATTCAAGTCCCTTGCCGGTAAATGTACCTGTAAATTCGCGGGTCAGTTTCTTGTACATGCCGAACATGTAACCTACTTCACGTCCGCCTACACCAATATCACCAGCCGGAACATCCATATCCGGTCCTAAATGACGCCACAATTCCAGCATGAAAGCCTGGCAGAAGCGCATGATTTCTGCATTGCTCTTGCCGCGTGGAGAGAAATCAGAACCACCTTTACCGCCACCCATCGGCAGGGTAGTCAAAGCATTCTTGAATGTCTGTTCAAATCCTAGGAATTTCAAGATAGACAAGTTCACGGAAGCGTGGAAGCGGATACCTCCCTTGTACGGGCCAATGGCATTGTTGAACTGTACGCGGTAGCCTAAGTTTGTCTGCACTTCGCCTTTGTCGTCTACCCATGTCACACGGAATGTGAAAATACGGTCCGGCTCTACCAGCCGTTCAATGATTTTTGCCTTTTCAAATTCGGGGTGTTGATTGTAAATATCTTCGATAGAAAGCAATACTTCCCTGACTGCCTGAAGGTACTCAGATTCACCTGGATGCTTGGCTTCCAGTGATGACATGATTTTGTTAATGTCCATAATCAAATAATTTAAGGTCTGACAAAATGAAATATTTTGTATATGCAAAGATAGGAAAATACCTGTATCGTCAAAGAGTTTTACCCGAAAATTTGAGCGTTGGATTGAATTTTGTTAGTTTTTTATCAACTCTCAAGAAAGATTTGCAAAAATCGTGTGAAATTCCGAATTTTGTTTCTGTAATATAAGCTTTAAAAGAAGATACCATGCTCACCAAACTAAGAATTAAACTCCGTCAGCTTTATTTCAAGGATACGCAGTTTGCCAACCTGATGACAAAGCGTATATTCAACGTATTGTTGGTGGCCAATCCCTACGATGCGTTCATGCTGGAAGATGACGGTCGCATTGACGAAAAGATTTTCAATGAATACATGAACCTGAGTTTGCGCTATCCTCCTCGTTTCACGCAGGTCTCTACGGCAGAAGAAACCTGGGAACAGTTGCGCAACACCATGTTCGACCTGGTAATCTGTATGCCGGGCTCTGACAATAGCGATACCTTCGACATTGCCCGCGATATTAAAAAGGAATATCCGCATCTTCCGCTGGTGGTATTGACACCTTTCTCGCATGGTATCAAGGAACGAATGGAACATGAAGACCTGAGCATCTTTGAGTATGTGTTCTGCTGGTTGGGAAATACCGACCTGCTGGTGTCCATCATCAAGCTGATAGAAGACAAGATGAACCTGGAGCATGACATCAAGGAAGTCGGCGTACAGATGATCATGTTGGTGGAAGATTCCATCCGCTTCTATTCCTCCGTATTGCCCAACCTCTACAAGTTCGTTCTCCGCCAGAGCCAGGAGTTTGCTACGGAAGCTTTGAACGAGCACCAGCGTACCCTTCGTATGCGTGGACGTCCTAAAATCGTATTGGCCCGTTCCTATGAGGAAGCCACGGAACTATATAATAAGTACCAGAATAACGTGCTCGGTATTATTTCTGATGCCCGTTTCCCTCACGATGGTGTCAACGACCCGCAGGCTGGTGTAACCTTGCTGCGTGAAGTCCGCAAACGCGATCCGTTTATACCTCTTATTCTTCAGTCGGCTGAGGAAAGCAATCGTTGCTATGCACCGGAGCTGGATGCCGTATTCATTGATAAGAACTCCAAGAAGATGAATATCGACCTTCGTGAGGCGGTGTCAGACAACTTTGGCTTTGGTGACTTTATTTTCCGTGACCCTCATACCATGAAAGAAGTGGCCCGTATTCATAACCTGAAGGAGCTGCAGAATGTGATATTTGCCATCCCTGCCGAGTCTTTCCTTTATCATATCAGCCGCAACCATATTTCGCGCTGGCTGTATTCACGTGCCATCTTCCCGGTAGCCGAATTCTTGAAGCAGATTACGTGGGAATCTCTTCAGGATATTGATGCACACCGACAGATTATTTTCGAAGCCATCGTAAAATACCGCAAGATGAAGAATCAGGGAGTAGTAGCCGTGTTCCAGCGCGACCGCTTCGACCGTTATTCCAATTTTGCCCGTATCGGTGATGGTTCGTTGGGAGGAAAGGGACGCGGTCTGGCTTTCATTGACAACATGGTAAAACGCCATACAGAGTTCGATGAGTTTGAGAATGCCTCCGTCATGATTCCGAAAACCGTAGTCCTCTGTACCGATATATTCGACGAGTTCATGGACTCCAACCAGTTGTACCAGATAGCCCTGAGCGATGCGGCCGACGACGTGATTCTTCGTGCCTTCCTTCGTGCCAAGTTGCCCGACCGGCTGGTAGAGGATTTCTTTGCTTTCTTCGATGCGGTGAAGGCACCGATTGCCATCCGTTCCTCCAGTCTGTTGGAAGACTCCCATTACCAACCCTTTGCCGGAATCTATTCCACTTACATGATTCCCTATCTGGACGATAAGTACGAAATGCTCCGTATGTTAGGCGATGCCATCAAGGGAGTGTATGCTTCCGTATATTATAAGGATAGTAAAGCCTACATGCAGGCTACCAGCAACGTGATTGACCAGGAGAAAATGGCCGTCATCCTGCAGGAAGTGGTCGGCACCCAGTATGGCGACCGCTATTATCCGGCCATTTCCGGAGTAGCCCGTTCCATTAACTATTATCCGATTAATGATGAACTGGCCGAAGAAGGAACTGTCAGTCTGGCTTTGGGATTAGGAAAATACATAGTAGACGGTGGATTGACCTTGCGCGTATGTCCGTACCATCCTACACAAGTACTTCAGACCAGCGAAATGGAAATTGCCTTGCGTGAAACACAGACCCGTTTCTATGCCCTCGACTTAAAGAACTTAGGACAGAACTTCTCGCTCGATGACGGGTTCAACCTGTTGAAACTCCATGTGAAAGACGCTGAAGCCGACGGAGCTTTGAACTTCATCGCTTCTACCTACGATCCGTACGACATGGTGATACGCGATGGTATTTATCCCGGCGGCCGCAAGCTGATAACCTTTGCCAACATCCTTCAGCACGATGTCTTCCCGCTGGCCCGCATCTTGCAGTTGGCCCAGAAATACGGTCAGGGCGAAATGCGCCGTCCGGTAGAAATCGAGTTTGCCGTCAATTTTGATGCCCGTACGAAGAGCGGCATCTTCTATCTGTTGCAGATACGTCCGATGGTTGATGTAAAAGCCGGACTGGATGAAGACCTGAGCGTGATTCCCGATGAACGTTTGTTGCTCAAGAGCGAAAACTCATTGGGACACGGTGTGATGGATGATATACAGGATGTGATTTATGTTAAGACAGAAGGTTATTCCGCTTCCAATAACCAGTTGATAGCTTACGACATTGAGAAACTCAACCGTCGTTTCCTCGATGAAGGGAAACACTACATATTGGTTGGCCCCGGACGCTGGGGAAGCAGTGATACGTGGTTGGGCATTCCGGTGAAATGGCCCAACATTTCGGCTGCCCGTATCATCGTGGAAGCCGGACTGACTAATTATCGGGTAGACCCCAGTCAGGGAACTCACTTCTTCCAAAATCTGACTTCTTTCGGGGTGGGATACTTTACCATCAATGCCTATATGAACGATGGTATCTACAACCAGGCCTTGCTCGACAGCATGCCGGCGGTAGAAGAAACCAAATACCTGCGCTGGGTACGGTTTGAGAAACCTTTATCCGTCAAGATGGACGGAAAGAAAAAGCTCGGTGTGGTAGAGCTGCCGGAAGACTGACCGGTTTTAATCGAGAACTTATTTATTCACAGGGGCAAGCCTTGACTTGGAAAAGTCGGGACTTGCCCTAATTATTTTTAGCAAAATGAAAAATGTTTCTATCAAATTGAAATTTAGGAGATCTGTGAATCCAGAAAAAGAAGGTTCATTGATTTACCAATTGATTTACGAACGTAAGGTTTGTAGAATCACAAGTAAGTATAAAATTTTCAATCATGAATGGGATGAAGCTACAGGGCAAATACTTTTCTCCTCTTTAGATTCATCTCGTGACAGTCAGTTGGGCATGATTCGGTTCAATGTAGACTGGGAGTTACATCAACTTTGTAAAATTGTAGATACACTGGCTCTTTCAGGTCAGGAATGGACATTTTCTGATTTGACATCACATTTTAATTCGTTTATTGATAAGGATTCCAGTGTGTTTCATTTTATTCAGATGCAGATACAGCGTAAAAAACAGTTGGGTAAAGTCCGTTCCAGTGAAACCTATCAGGCTACCCTCAATAGTTTCATGTCTTTCCGTTGCGGAGTTGATTTGACTTTCGACATGATTGACTCCGAATTGATGGAACTCTATGAAGCTGAATTGCAGAACCGTGGACTGACCCGTAATACCAGTTCGTTCTATTTGCGCATACTGCGCACCAACTACAAGCTGGCTGTAGAAAAAGGGTTGACCCAGGATTGTCATCCTTTTAAGCGAGTGTATTGTGGTATAGATAAGACGGTAAAGAGAAGTTTGTCTTTTGCGAAAATCAAGCAGATCAAAGAACTGGATTTATCTTTGACCCCATCCTTGGATTTTGCCCGCGACATGTTTCTTTTCAGTTTCTGTACCCGAGGCATGTCATTTGTAGACATGGCTTATCTCAAAAAGAAAGATTTAAAGAATGGTTATCTTACTTATAGGCGGAAAAAAACCGGTCAGTTGCTGACCGTTGAATGGACTCGGCAGATGCAGGATATTATAGATAAGTACCCGATAAATCCTACCCAATACCTGCTTCCTTTAATTCTGCGTGAAGATGGTAGTGAGCGGCGCCAGTATCAGAATCAGATGATGAAGATAAACAGGCATTTAAAAGATATAGCTTCTTTGATTAAATTACCTGTTTCTTTGTCTTTGTATTATAGCCGTCATAGCTGGGCAACTATTGCGCGTGGGAAAGATATTCCATTATCCGTCATCAGTGAGGCATTGGGGCATGATTCTGAAATCACTACCCAAATTTACCTGGATTCCATAAAATCGGTGGAAGTTGATAAAGCGAATCGAAAAATCTTGAAAGATTTGTAAGTCTTTAAGAAAAAGAATATCTCCTAAGATGAGATAATATTTCTGCTGCAAAGATAGAAAATTAAATTTATATTAACTATTAAGTTATTACTTTTATCTTATTGGCAAATTGTTTTTTTAAGATAATTTTATGTACTATTTATTTTTATGGCAACATTTCCCAAATTCACCTCCAGATACTTCTTTTTTTATCTGCCAATTCTTTTAAGTTTAATGGTATTTTCTCTGTTTCACAGTGTGGAATATAAAAACCACAGTGTGGGATATATATTTCACACTGTGAAATACAAATCCCACACTGTGAAACAGAGAATTTTTCAGTTCATTTAAAAGAATTCACGCTTGAATTTCTTATTATAGTCAATTGAAGAAAATAATTTTAAAGAAACGAACAACCTCCGTTGACGGCAGAAATATTTATAAATAACAAAGACAATCTGATAATTAACCACTTACAAAAAAAATATTATCTCATCTTAGGAGATAAGTTGCGTTTAGGAATATCCAATTGTACTTATTAACAAAGTATTATATTGGAGAGATGTGAAGGGGAAATAGTAAAACTTTTGAGTGTTAACTCTATAACTGCTTGCTTTTTAGTTACTTATGATGGCCGGCAGGATTAGAGAATATGCCTTTTGTCGAACTATGGACAGCTTGCATAATAATCACCCAGACATGCAGGGAACGATGCAATCTGTAAAAGAAACAACAGAATTGCGTCAATGGTTCGTGATGCGTGATTTGAAAAGGGGAAATGCTAAACAGCCTGCCTATAAATTGCTCGGTGAATTAAAAATCAGATTTTTTACTCCGATGGTGTGGAAATTGAGAATTCGTCAGGGCAAACGTGTTCGTCAGCAGGTTCCTTTTATGCCCGATTTGTTATTCGTTTATGATTCCCGTAAAGTACTTGATCCTCTTGTAGAACAAATCGCTACGTTGCAGTACCGTTTTATAAAAGGTGGCAACCGCCAGCCTATGACTGTAAGAAATGCAGATATGGAGCGTTTCATTAGAGCTGTTGACGCGATGAATAATCCTTGTTTTTATACTCCTGAAGAAATAAATCCGGATATGCTAGGAAAAAAGGTACGTATCGTGGGAGGCCTTTTGGATGGTTATGAAGGATGCTTGCAAAAGATGCAAGGCTCACGCATAAAACGTTTGTTTGTGGAACTTCCCAACCTTTTGACGGCGACAGTGGAAGTTCAGCCTGAATTTATCCAAGTGTTGAAATCGTAATTTTTTAGGCTGTGACGGAACAAGCAGAAAATACCAAGCGTATTGCTAAGAATACGTTGATGTTGTATGTGCGCATGCTGTTTGGCATGCTGGTGTCGCTGTATACTTCCCGTGTGGTACTGCAGGCACTGGGAGTAGAGGATTATGGTATATACAATGTGGTAGGAGGAGTAGTGGCGATGTTCTCCATAATTTCTAATTCTTTGTCATCGTCTGTCAGTCGCTTTTTAACTTTTGAATTAGGGAAGGGAAATATGGAAGGATTGAAAAGAGTTTTTTCCACGTCATTGAGTATTCATGTGGTCCTGGCATTAGCTTTTATATTATTGGGGGAAACCCTTGGACTTTGGTTTCTGAATACTCACATGACCATTCCAGAAAACCGTTTGTCTGCAGCAAACTGGGTATTTCATGCTTCTGTATTTACATTTGTGATAAACCTTTTAAGTGTGCCGTTCAGTGCGTCTATTGTATCCCATGAACGGATGAGCGCCTTTGCCTATATTGGTATTTTAGATATTATACTTCGCTTGCTGATTGTTTTATTCATTGCTTATTCAGGGTGGAATTTTGACAGACTGATAGTATATGCTTTGCTTTTGGTGGTAGTAGTTTGTATTATGCAGGCTATTTATTGGAGTTTCTGTACCCGGAATTTTGAGGAATGCAGATTCAAGTTAAGTTTGGATAGTAGTTATTGGAAAGAAATGGGCTCTTTTGCTGGATGGAATTTTATTGGAGGATCAGCTAGCTTATTAAAAGACCAAGGTGTGAATATCCTGTTGAACCTATTTATTGGTCCGGTTATAAATGCGGCTCGCGGAATAGCCAATACAGTAAATAATGTATTAGCCTCTTTTGCAAGTAATTTTATGACAGCTTTGAAACCGCAGATTACGAAATCTTATGCAGCAGGTGATTATGGTTATATGGTTTCGCTGGTAGAGCGAGGGTCGAGGTTTTCATATTATATACTTTTGTTATTTGCTTTGCCCATGTTGTTTGAAACGGAATTCGTATTGACTTTATGGTTGAAACATTATCCTGAGCATACTGTTAATTTTGTACGGCTTATTCTGATAGTAACCATGTGTGATATTTTGTCGAACACATTGATTATTTTAAAAGCTGCAACTGGAAACGTACGTAATTACCAGATTGTGGTTGGAGGTATGCTTTTGATGAATTTTCCATTATCATATTTTTGTCTAAAAGTAGATTTTCCTCCTGAATCAACATTAGTTGTAGCTTTGTTGGTCTCTATTTTCTGTTTAATTTTACGGCTTTTGTTTTTACGCAAAATTCCGGGGTTTTCAATGAAGCGTTATTTATGTAAGGTTTGTGGGAATGTATTGATTGTCACATTTATTTCTATGATTTTGCCTTTACTGCTTTATAAGCAGATGTCAGATGGCATTGTGCGTTTCTTTCTGATTTGTGTGCTTACGACTTTATGTTCATCTGCTGCAATTTATTTTGTAGGATGTAATAAGAATGAACAAATGTTTATAAGAGAAAAAGTTACGTTAATTAGGAGAAAAATCTTTTAGAGTATTATATTTTCTACATTTATATATATTATGAAATTAGCAAGCAAAGAAACATGTACGGGATGTAATGCTTGTGCTTATATATGTCCTAAAAAATGTATTTCATTTAAGAATGATGAAACTTATGATATTGCTTATCCTGTAATTGATGAAACTCAATGTATTAATTGTGGAAAATGTCAGAAGGTTTGTCCGGCTTTAAGTCCGTTAGAAGGAGGTGTTCCTTTAAAAGCTTATGCCGCATGGAGTTCAGATTCTGAAGAGAGGCGTACCAGTGCATCAGGTGGAATTGCTGTTGAAATATATAAATATGCACTTAAATGTGGTTGCTCTACTGTGGGAGCTGCTTTCGGCAACAACTTTCAGGTCTATTTGAAAATTTCTGACGAATTGGATTCTATAAAGGGTTTTAAGAATTCGAAATATGTCTTTAGTTCTACAAATAGCTTGTTTCAAGAAATGAATACATGTCTTAAAGCTGGTGGTAAGATAGCAGTGATTGCTTTGCCATGCCAGATAGCGGCTATTAAAAAGATTTTCTGTCGGTATCTTGATAATCTGCTGTTGGTTGATTTGGTTTGTCATGGGGTAACTCCTACAGCTTATTTAACCCAACATATTAAGAGTATAGAACAGAAAAAAGGTGATAAAGCCATATCTGTATTCTTTCGTGACCCGGCTTATTCAACTGATACTTTTACTTTTACTTTATATAATGTAAAAGGTAATTGTTTTTATGCTAAACGTACAGCAAATCGTGACAGTTATCAGGTTGGTTATCATCGTATGATTTCATATAGGGAGAATTGTTATCATTGCCAGTTTGCGAAACAATATCGCATCTCTGACCTTACGATTAGTGATTACAAGGGGTTGGGCAAGTATGCCCCAAGTGGTATTTCTGATAATCGTCACGTTTCGTGTATTTTGATTAATACAGATAAGGGAAGAGATTTTGTTGATTGTTTAATTAAACAAGGTAATATTGTAGCAGAAGAACGTCCTGTACATGAACCTATTGATGGAGATGCTCAGTTGCGGTATCCTTCACAGAAGTCTTTAGCACGAAAGATTTTCGAGCGTAGAATGAAACTTTGTGACGGAAATTTTGAACGAGCAATGTTCCCTATCATATACATGGTTTCTTTTCAACGTTTTCTATATCGAATTAATAATATTCTAAAAAGAATAATATTGAAAATTCTTAAAATTTTCAGATGTAATAAATAATGAAGCGTGTTGGTATTTTGACAATTCATAATTCACCGAACTACGGAGCGAGTCTTCAGTCGTATGCACTTTATAAGTATGTTTCTCAACTACCTGGAATAGAATGTGAAGTTATTGATTTGCACAGACCTTATGAGAATGGGTATGTGAAAAGCAATAGATTCGTTCCTTATAGAAGAGAACCTTTTTCAATAAAAAGATCTATTAAATCTGCTTTAAAGAAAATATTACGGCGTGAATCGAAAAAGGTGAGCTTTTATTCTATTGGTTCAAAATATAAATTTGATGAATTCAATAAAAGTATTAAACTTAGCCGTCCATATTGGGGAATTGATGAACTTTATGCAGATCCACCGTGTTATGATGTATATATGACTGGAAGTGACCAAGTTTGGAATCCAACTCAACCTTATTGTTTGGAACCATATTTCTTGACTTTTGCTCCTCAAGATAAAAAGAAACTTTCTTATGCGTCTAGTATAGGAGTGACAGAATTGCAGGAAAACGAAAAGCAGGATTTCAAGCGTTGGTTGTCTTTTTATGATACAATATCTGTGCGTGAACATCAGGCTAAAGACTTGTTGGCTTCATTTATAGAGAAACCAGTTGCACAAGTTGCTGATCCTACATTCTTATTGGATTCTGAACATTGGAGTAGTTTAGCTGTTGATTATACAAAAGTTGAACCTTATATTTTACTTTTTACGGTTGGTTTTGATTTTAATCTATTGCAGTTTGCAATTAAGATTAGTAATGAGTCTGGGTTGCGTTTGATGTATCTTAACCAAAAACTTTCTGATCCTATAGATGGAAGTTATAAAGTTGTGAATGATGCAGGTCCTAAAGATTTTCTTGGATTAATAGCTCAATCAGAAATGGTTATTACTGATTCTTATCATGCTACAGTATTTTCTCTTATTTTGAAAGCAAAAAATTTCTATGTTTATATAGGTTCTTATAACAAGCGGGGAAGTCGTATATTAGACCTTTTGAAAACTTATAAGGAAGAGTCACATCTTTTGTCAGAAACCTTGTCCGAAAATTATAATGATCTGTCTAATAGAAAAATTGATTATCAGTTGGTTGACAGGATTTACAGAGAAGAACAAATGAAGGCACATGATTTTTTGAAAAGCAATTTATTATGACTCAGAACAGAATAGACTGGATAGATTATAGCAAGACGATTCTTATTATATTTGTTGTTCTTGCACATTGTCCTTTTATACCTAGTGTATTGGATGTATTAATATGCGGTTTTCATATGCCTGCATTTTTTATAATTTCAGGCTATTTGCATAGATGCCAGTCCGATAACTATAATTGTATAAAGAAGAATTTTAAAAGATTGATAATCCCTGCACTATTGTTTTCTGTCCTTTGTTATGTCTTTTGGTTATTAAAGTTCTTAATGAATAATGATTATTCTTTTAATGAATGTATATTAAAACCGATATTGGGATTGTTTATATATGATCGCAATGTAGCTACCCAATATGTGGGGTTATCTGGTTTCTGGTGGTATTATTTCTATGCTTCCTGTTGCTTGATTTTACGATGCACTTCTTTAAACGTAGTGGACTTATAATATTAGCATTGGTATTTGTGACAATAACTACCATATTTGCTGTATCTGGGTATAAGGATTTTCAATACGGATATTATTTGCAGCGTACAATTATAAGTTTTCCTTATGTAGCATTCGGTTTTTTATGTCATGAATACAATCTATTTAGAAGACAAAAATATAATTTTATTGTAGCTTGTGTCTTTACTATGATTTATTTTTTTCTTGCTATTTACAATGGGTATGTCGGTATTCATAGTTATACGTTTGGCAAGTCTGTTTTTGTCTATTGGACAGCATCAATAATAGGAAGTCTTGCATTGTTTCATTGGACATGGATGATGAAGAAAACACCAGCATGGATTGTTAAAATATCTTCAGGCACTATCGTTATTTTATGTTTGCATAGACCTTTGATTAGTTTGTTGCTTCATGTTTGGGGAAATCCGTATTTCATAACTGCTGCTATTATGGTGTTATTATATCCTTTGATGTCAGTTTTCAATAATTATCTGCCCTGGTTTATGGGGCGTTCATATTCGAAGAAGGATTAAACTATGAACATTACGGATGTACGGGATTGTTATGGTTGCGGTGTTTGTGCAACGGTATGTGCAAGAAATATTATAGAGCTAAGGCTTAATGCTGATGGCTTCTATGAACCGTATTTGACTGATAAATCTAAGTGTACAGACTGTGGTTTATGTTTAAGTGTTTGTTCCTATGCAAATGATGGTTTGTCATTAAAGAGTGATGTTATAAAAAGTTATGCTGCGTGGAGTAATGATAACAAAGTAAGGCACAGATGCAGCAGTGGTGGTATTGGGTTTGAAATAGGCCGCACATTAATAAATCAAGGTTATAAGGTTTGTGGTGTAAGATATAATATTGACAAAAACCGTGCTGAACATTATATTGCAACGACAGTAGAAGGGCTTATTCAATCTGTTGGAAGTAAGTATATCCAGAGTTATACAGTAGAAGGTTTTAAGGCTATTAACCGAAAAGAAAAGTATCTTGTTATAGGAACTCCATGTCAGATAGATTCGTTTAGACGGTATATTCAGAAGTTCCGTTGTGAGGATAATTTTGTATTATTAGACTTTTATTGTCATGGAGTGCCTTCCATGTTGATGTGGCAGAAATATGTGGCATGGGCTGAGAAACAAGTAGGTAAATTGGTATACGTTTCATGGCGCAATAAGTTTACAGATTGGTGTGACTCTTGGGCAACATCAATTGATTGTGGAAATACTATTGAAAGGGTGAACTGGCATGATTCATACAATTTATTAGTAAGAGGAAACAAAACTTTTATGTTTTCTAATCTGTCAAAAGGTGATATGTTTTATCGTCTTTTCCTTGGTGACAGCTGTTTGGGAAAGGCCTGTTATGAACATTGTAAGTTCAAGTATGCCAGTTCGTCGGCAGACATTCGTATTGGTGATTTGTGGGGAAATACTTATAAGGAAAATGGAGATGGGGTGAGTGCAGCTGTTGCATTCACAGAAAAAGGCAATAAGGTGCTAGCCCAATGTAATTGTACTTTTATAGAGCATCCTTTTGAGGTGGTCGCAGAGGGGCAGATGAAAACTTGCCCTAATGTCCCCCCTTATTCAAAGGATATTTGGAAAATATTGCGAAACGAGAAAGCTACTATTTTTCAGGCAATATCTATAATTGATAGGCATGAGAGAACTGTACGTTGGAAAAATCGTGCGAACCATTTGTTGCGAATGATGGGAATTAGATTTCAAATTGGATGATAAGTAATAATATGACAAGGAAAAAAATAGGCATAATAACTTTCCATGCATCACATAATTATGGTTCGATGCTTCAAGCATATGCTCTTCAACAAACCGTTTTGGAAATGGGTTTGGATTGTGAAATTATTAATTACAGGACAAAAATTCAAACAGAGCATTTTAAGCCCCCGTTTATGCGTGGAACAATGCCAGGAAAAATTAAGAGGTTTATTCTGTTTTTACCCTATTGTTATAGCCTACTTAAAAAGTTTAATTTATTTGAGGAGTTTCTGTCAAATCATTATAAATTATCAGATAAAGAGTTCCTATCTTTATCTGAACTTAGTGAGGCTAAATTACCATACGATGTCATTATATCAGGAAGTGATCAAATTTGGAATACATATTGTTTTGATTTTGATTGGGCTTACTTTTTGCCATTTGCAAAATCTGCACATAGAGTGGCTTATGCTCCAAGTTTAGGACCAACACCATTTCATTCAATCAGAACAGAAATGGAAAATAAAATAGAATCTTTTCTTGAAGCTTATGATGTGATAAGTGTCAGGGATTCATTGGCACAGAAAGAAATAAAAAGGCTGACTGGTATTGAATATCCTATAATGATAGATCCTACTTTATTGTTACCAATCAAGAGCTGGCATGAGATGGCTGGTGATACCCCGATTGTAAAGGGTAAATATGTCTTTCTATATACTCCGTGGTATGAAAAGCCTGTATTTGATGTGGCTAAGGCAATCTCTAAAGAATTAGGGATACCAGTGGTTGTGTCACAGCTATATGACAGTTGGAAACACAATAATTGGATAGTGGACAGGACTTTTAAATCTTACATATCAACTGGTCCAAAAGAATTTTTGAATTTATGCAAATTTGCGACATGTACTGTTGGAGCATCATTTCATGTTGCAGTGTTTTCAATTTTGTTCAATACTCCTTTTTATGCTGTGGATGGAATGATGGATAGTAGGGTAACAGAATTATTGACAATGACTGGTCTGGAATCTCGTATTTGGGATTCACATCAACCTCCAGTTGTAATTTCATTGGATTTGAATTTTGATAATGCAATGGATATGATAGAAATTAGAAGGAACAACTGTATAGAATGGTTACGCAAAGAATTAATGAATGTACTTGGATAATCTATATATGGCAGTTCATTTAACTTTTAAAAAATATAAGAAGCAATTAGTTGAAAAAATGAGTAAAAAAGTTTCTGGTTTTCTGCGTGTTAAGAATGAAGGTATATTCATAGAGAGATGTATCGAATCGTGCATTGATGCTTTAGATGAACTTATCATAGTTTTCAATGATTGTACAGATAATAGTGAGGATGAGATAAATAAAATGGTCGCAAAATATCCTCACAAAATAAAAAGTTACAAATATCCACATCATGTCTTGGGAATGTATATAACTAAAGAAGAATTTGATATGGCAAAAAATCTCCCAGAAGGTGATCCTGCTTTGTTTAGTACATATAGTAACTTTGCGTTACAAAAGATAACATCAGAATATGCTGTTAAAATTGATGCAGACCAAGTATATTTCACTGAAGAATTGAAATCTTGGTGTGATTTTCTTAGAGAATGTAAACCACAGAAAAAAACATTTAAGGTCTTTCTAGGAAGTCTATTTTCAATATATATATCGTTTTATAGATTACTTTCCTTAAAAGCAGGGAAGGTGCTGCCTCTTTTACCGTCTTGGTTTGTAAGAATTTTTTATCCATCATATATTAGTTATGCTAAATATCTTTTTTCACACGATAAAGCATGTTTGTCTTTGTCTGGTGTTAATGTCTTGGAGACTGATAAAATAGGAATCTCGATGGGACATACTCTAAATGGGTTTAAAGCATTTCATTCTTTCAACGGTTGTGGAGATACTGTAATGTTTAAGATGGATGAATCTGTTCGGTTTGAGAAATTCATCATGCCTGAATATAATCCTCCATATACAAAGACTTATTCTGTGTTTGAGGCATTCAAAGCACCGTGTAAAAAAACAATGTTTATTGGTTTTTTCTGGAAACATCTTAGTATGATGCGAACAACTTTATTAAATCAAGCCTTGAGTCTTAATGAAATGGATAAAGAGGCTTTTTTATCTGTTGACAAATTCAAAAAATTAAGTTATTCAAAAATTATGAATCAATCACCAGATAATGTTTGCCCTTTGTTCCAACGTATACTTTATGCTTTTATTTATAAGGCAAACAAGCGTACTCTGATGGACTATTTACAAAAAAAATAGTCTGAAAATTGAGAAAGATGAAAGTTATTTTCTATTGTCATATTATAATTTTTTTTGTTATAACTACTTAAATAGAAATACCAATTCTTGGTCTTTAGCAAATATTACAAAAACGTCTTCCTCCTTATTAAAAATAAAGTATCTTGTTTTTAATATGAAGAACGTCAATTACATAGAAACTCAAGTATCTTCCTATTTTGATGATGGATTATTTAGATATTATCTGTTGAATGAGAGGTTTTATAAAATATTGAATATGTCTGTTAATTAGTATTTGGGAATAGTAAAATTTCATGCTAACGAAATCTGAATCTTTACAGTTGAAGGGAAGTGCAATATTAATAATGGTATTGCTTCATTTGTTTAACCGACAGGAAAACATTGATAAATGTATTATTAGTATAAACTTGTTGGGTGAACCGTTAGTTAGTCAATTAGCAAAGTTCGTAGAAATATGTGTACCTTTATATCTGTTTTTGAGTGGATATGGGCTATATCTGTTATTCGAAAAAAATAATACTATTTCCCCGTTAAAGAGAGTTTTGAAACTATATCTAATTTTTTGGTCGTGTTTTATTGTTTTTATTTCCTTAGGTTGCTTTTTAGTTCCTGAATTGTATCCAGGTAGTTGGAAGATATTTATAGAGAATTTTATAGCGTGGAAAACTAGTTATAATTGGGAGTGGTGGTTTATTTTTCCGTATGTACTTCTAATTTGTGTTTCGAATATCTTGTTCGCTTGTATACGTCGTTGGAATTTTTTTACAAGTTTCTTGTTTTCTTGTGTTGTTTATGTTATTTCATATTGGGTTATATCCGCATATAAGTCACGTTTATTGGAATCTTATGCTTTATTTAATTTCTTTGAGTTTCTAAGAATGCTATGTAGTTTTATGTGGGGAGCTCTTTTTGTAAAATATGATTTATTTCAAAGGATTAAGAAAGTTGTGAATTTGAATGTTTATGGTAATAATGTATTGATGAGTATTATATTAGTTAGTGCATTTCTAGTAAGGGCAATGATACCTATTCATGCAGCTAGTGTCTTTTTTATGGTAATTTTTGCATGTTGTTTTTATATGATGAAAAAAAGCCCCTATGTGGAAAGCTTTTTTATGTTAATGGGGAAGCATTCTACAAATATTTGGTTAGTCCATACGTTTTTTTGTTATTATTATTTTCATGATTTTATTTATGGGTTGAAGTACCCTATTCTGATATATATTTTAACTTTAGGGTTAAGTGTCATTTCTTCTGTCGTAATAAATAAGTTATATCAGTTGCTATTTGGAAAAATTAGCAGTTATATACATTAAAAAGATACGAATATGGAAATCATAGTCAATATGGCTTGTGGGTTAGCTAACCGAATGTTTCAGTATAGCTATTATCTTTATTTGAAGCAAAATAGATATGATGTACAGGTTGACTTTTATCACTCAGCAAAGTTAGCTCATGAAAAGGTAGAATGGAATGGCATTTTCCCAAAAGCAAAGATTGAGCAGGCTTCCTTTTTAGATGTGTTTAAATTGGGGGGAGGAACAGATATCCTTTCAAAAATTCGTCGGAAATATTTGCCATTTCTTTCGGGAGTAGTTAATATGCCTACAGCTTTTGACGCAGGTTTACCTGTTAAGGGTAAGAAAAGCCAATATATAATTGGGGTATTTCAGAATGCGGAAATGGTAGAGTCGGTTGAAGAGGATGTAAAGCGTTGTTTTAAGTTTCAACCCTTTGCTGATGAAAGAAATAAAATGTTGGAAGCAGAGATGGGGGCGTGCGAATCTGTTGCTATACATGTCCGTAAGGGAAATGATTATATGCAGCGTATATGGTATCAGAATACTTGTTCAATGGATTACTATAAAAAGGCTATTGATTTGATAATAGATAAAGTCGCTGTGCCAAAGTTTTATGTTTTTACAGATAATCCGGATTGGGTAAGAGAAAATTTTAAAGATATAGAGTATACGCTGGTAGAGGGAAATCCTGCTAGTGGATGGGGTAGTCATTTTGATATGCAGTTGATGAGTGTATGCAAGCATAATATTATATCAAATAGCACTTATAGTTGGTGGAGCGCTTTTTTAAATGCGCATCCCCAGAAGATTGTTGTAGGACCAAAGGTGTGGTTTAATCCGAATAGCTGTGCAGAATTTACTTCTGAAAGAATTTTGTGCAAAGACTGGTTAGTTGTATAAAATAAAGATAGAATGGAGTATAAGGTTTCTGTAATTATACCTGTTTATAAGGTCGAGAAATTTGTAGAACGTTGTGTGCGGTCGCTTATGGAGCAAACAATGGATGGGATAGAGTATATATTTGTGGATGATGCTTCACCGGATGACAGCATATTAATTTTGCATAAAGTACTTGTTGACTATCCTGAGAGAAGTGAACGCGTAAAGATTCTAGTTCATTCAGAGAATAAAGGTTTACCAGCTGCCCGTAATACAGGGCTTGCCGTAGCAAAAGGAGAATATGTATTTCATTGTGATAGTGATGACTTTGTTGAAAAGGATTTACTTTCTACATTGTATGAAGTGGCATGTTGTGAGAAAGCGGATATTGTTTGGAGTGATTATTATGTCTCTTACCCTAACAATGAACGTTATATGCGGCAGCCTTCTTATGATACACCGGAAGCTGCTTTGAAAGGGATGCTACATGGGCGGATGAAATATAATGTATGGAATAAACTTGTTAAGCGTAGCTTATATATTGAGCATGACATCACATTTCCAGCTGGATATGCCATGGGTGAGGATATGACGATGATGTTTCTTTTTTCATACGCACATAAGGTGGCCTATGTAGGAAAAGCGCTATATCATTATGTTTCTAATAACGCGTCAATGACAAATGTGCCTAAACCGAAGCATTTGATTGAATTAAAATATAATTCAGACCGTGTGCTTTCATTTCTTGAAAAACGCTATCATGGAGCATGGCGTGAAGAAGGGTATTCATTTATGCTTTTGATGAAGTGGCCGTTTTTGACAGGCCATGACAGTAAATTATATCCGCTTTGGAAAGAATGGTGTCCAGAAGCGAACAGTCATATCTGGAAACGAAAGGATGTAGCGTGGAGAATACGTTTTGTAGAGGCTTGCGCTGCTCATGGCCAGTTCTGGCTAGTGACATTGCACGACTGGATTGTTCTACGTTTTCTTTATAGCATTATGTATAAAAAATAATTGTCTATAAAATTGTGGTATCTATTGGAAGTAAATTTCCACGTGTCAATACGGTAAACTAGAAAATATGAAAATAATACAAGTGTTGTTGACTCTTGTTCTCACCAGTTTTTTCTTTTTCCCATTTTATCCTACATTTTTGCCGACGGTCAATACAAAAATGATGTTGGCAGCTATGGGAGGAATTCTTTTATTGATGAAATTAGCGAGAAATAGAAGTGCGCAGATTGATAAAGGTATTTTTTCAATATCATTGTGGGCAGCGTTGGTTTCTTTGGCTAGTTTGATATCGATGGTGTTAAATAATACGCCGGATGATTCTTATCTGGGATATATAGTATCCATGTGGGTTTGGTTAGCGGCTGCATATTTTGTGGTAAATGCCATTAAATTTACACATGGAACAGTGACGGTGGAAAATGTCTGTGTCTATCTTATTTCGGTAGGGGTGTTGCAGTGTTTTTTAGCAATTGCCATTGATACAATTCCAGCGGTTAAGATAGTTGTCGATAGTATATTGGATGGCGAAGGTTTTATGGGTAAAAACGAAAACCGTCTTTATGGTTTGGGCTGTGCATTAGATGTAGCTGGTACCCGTTTCTCTACATTGTTGGTAATGATTGCTTTTCTGTTGCCTAAAGCAGCACAGAAGGAGAAGGGGGAATTTTATATCACATTACTTTTAGCTGCATTTTGTATTATAACTTGCATAGGAAGTGTTATTGGTCGAACGACTGTAGTAGGAGTTGGATTGTCGCTTGTGTATTTGTTTTATACGTGTTATTTTAAAAGAGATATTTCTGAATACGCTCGGATAAAATTGACGCGTTGGGTTGTAGGCGGAATGTGCGTAAGTATTATGGTCGCTGTGGGATTATATAACTTCAGTCCGCAATGGCAGAATTATTTTCAGTTTGGATTTGAAGGTTTTTTCAGCTTGGCAGAGAACGGACGTTGGGAAGTACGTTCTAATAATCAATTAGCTGCCCAGTTTATTTTTCCGGACAATGCATGGACTTGGCTTATTGGAGATGGGCACATGGCTCCAACAACTATCGATCCCTATTATGTAGGCAAAGTATGGACTGGTTTTTATAAAGGTACAGACGTAGGATATTCACGTTTCTTATTTTATTTTGGGCTTACTGGTTTAATTACATTCTCATTTTTCTTTGTGAAAGTATGTCAGGTATGTGCCAGTAAGATAAAGCCGTATAGGGATATGTTTATTATCTTTTTGTTAATAAATTTCATTGTATGGCTCAAGGTATCAACTGATATATTTCTTGTTTTTGCACCATTCCTATGTTTAGCAGCATCTGCGAACGAAGATAATAAAGAGTTAATAGAGTCATGAAAATCATCTATTGCACCCACTCCACATGTAATCCCGGAGGGATGGAACGAGTGCTCCTGAACAAGGTTACTTACCTTTCACAACTTCCTGGATGGAAGGTTGCTGTGGTAACAACCGACCAGAACCAACGTCCTCCTTTTTATCCGTTTCCGGAGAAGGTACGCATGACAGATTTGGGAATCAATTACTCGGAGGATAATGGAAAAGGAGCATGGAAAAAGATAACCGGCTATCTCCGTAAAAGAAAGGAGCATAAACGGAAGTTGACAGCATTGCTTTTGAAAGAGAAACCGGATATTGTGGTGTCGCTTTACCCTTCTGAATCTTCGTTTATCCCGGATATAAAGGATGGAAGCAGGAAAGTGCTGGAGCTGCATTATTGCAAGTTTTTCCGCTTGCAGTATGGACGGAGAGGATTGTTAGGTTGGATTGATAAACTGCGTACACGGCAGGATGAACAGATCGTACGTCGTTTTGACAAGTTTGTGGTGTTGACCAATGAAGATAGGGGGTATTGGGGAAATTTGCCGAACATTGAAGTAATTCCCAATGCTGCTATGCATGTAAGTGATGCTTATTCGGATGTGATGAACAAGCGGGTGATTGCGGTGGGACGGCTGGATTACCAGAAAGGGTTTGACCGTCTGATTCAGGCCTGGCAGCTGGTACAGCATACTGGAAAGTTTACTGACTGGAAACTGGATATTTTTGGGCAGGGAGAATGGCAGGAGATGCTGCAGCAAATGATTGACAAGGCGGGGCTGCAAGATTCGCTCCAGATTCATCAGCCTACCAAACAGATAGGAGAAGAGTACGTGAAGAGTGATCTGCTGGTGATGAGTTCTAATTATGAGGGATTCCCGATGGTCATGATTGAGGCGATGGCCTGCGGACTTCCCGTGGTATCGTTTGACTATAAATGTGGTCCAAAAGATATCATTCAGCCCGGGATAAACGGTTTGTTGGTTCCGAATGGAGATATTCAGGCGTTGGCTGATGCGATGATGAAAGTGATGGAGGATGAAGCTTATCGGAAAATGCTGTCGCTGAATGCCCGAAAAGTGGTGGACACTTATTCAGAACAGGCGGTCATGGCACAATGGATTCGTCTGTTTACTTCAATAACTGCAAAATGAAAACATTGCTTCAGATAAATCCAGTGCTGCGTGTCTCTACTTCTACGGGGCGCATCATGCAGGAAATTGGAGAACTGGCTATGCAGAACGGCTGGCAGAGTTACATTGCTTACAGCCGTGGACGTGATGGCATAAAGCCTTGTAGTTCAAAGCTGGTGCCAGTAGGTAACAAATGGAGTGTGGCATGGCATGGGCTGGAAACGCGCTTGTTTGACCGTCATGGACTGGCTTCTTCATTGGCTACCCGGCAATTTATCCGGCAGATTGAACGGATTCAGCCGGATGTGATTCATATACACAACATTCATGGCTATTTTCTGAATTACCGGATTTTGTTTGAGTACTTGTCAAAATGCAATATCCCGGTAGTGTGGACTGTACACGACTGCTGGCTTTATACGGGACATTGTTATTATTATTCTTATGTGAACTGTAACCGTTGGCAGGATGGGTGCGGAGAGTGTCCTCAGCGTAAGGAATTCCCGGCAAGCTTGTGGATAGACCGTAGCTGGCAGAACTATTTGGATAAAAAACAGGCTTTTACTTCCATGCCGCAAGACAAACTGGTGATTGTACCGGTATCCGACTGGATAAGGTCGGAGATGCAGAAGTCTTTTTTCTGCGGATATAATTTCCGGGTGATTCATAATGGTATCAATACGGAGGTGTTTCGTGTGTATGATGCACAGGAAGTAAGGGAGAAATATGGGCTGGGCGATAAGCATGTGTTGCTGGGGGTAGCCAGTATCTGGAGCCGGGAAAAAGGGCTGGATGATTTCATTCAGATGGCTGCTCTTCTGAAGAAGGAAGAACTGATTGTGCTGGTAGGTATTAAACCGGAGGAAAGAAAGAGACTGCCTGAAAATATCATTGGTATAGCCCGGACAGAGAATATACAGCAGTTGGCCGGATTGTATTCTATAGCCGACGCGTTTATTAATCCTACCTGGCAGGATAATTATCCTACGGTCAATATGGAGGCGATAGCTTGCGGTACTCCGGTAGTTACTTACCGGACAGGAGGAAGTGTAGAAGCTGTGACGGATGAGACTGGCTTCATTGTGGAGCAGGGTAATTATAAGGAGTTGCTGGAAGCAGCACGAATGATACGACAGCGGGGTAAGTCTTATTATCAAAGCCGGTGTCGGGAATATGCATTGATGCATTTTAAAAAAGAAGATCGTTATTCTGATTATATTCGTTTGTACGACGAACTGACGAAACGTGGTTAATCGTGTAAATTATTTGCTATGAATCTTTCTGAAGGCTTCGAGAGTGAGGCTGCTAAATATTGGGATGTGCTGATTGAAGGTGCATATCTATTATTCTAAATTAACTCGAAAACATACTCGGATACCCTGAAATGGTGAAAGTGGATGCTGGCCTATAAATGTGTAGGTAGTAGCATTTTCTGGGAATAAATTGAAGTCTATGAATGTGGAAAATCTGAAAGTATTGCAACTAGGAAAATTCTATCCCATACGTGGAGGAGTTGAGAAAGTTGCATTTGATTTAATGAAAGGACTGTCCGAAAGGGGAATCGAATGTCACATGCTGTGTGCAGCAGAGGAAGGGGAGGACCGGATTATCTTGCTGAATGAGCATGCACAGCTGATTTGCACCCATACTTGGGTTAAAGCTTGTGCAACGATGATTTCGCCTTCCATGATTTTCACTTTGCGTAAAATTTGTGGAAAGTATGATATAATTCATGTACATCATCCTGACCCTATGGCTTGTTTGGCCTTGTTCCTTTCTGGATATAAAGGAAAAGTAGTGCTTCATTGGCACAGTGACATTCAAAAGCAAAAGTTGTTGCTGAAGCTGTATTATCCTTTGCAGCAATGGCTGTTGAAGCGTGCTGATGTGATTGTGGGAACTTCTCCCGTCTATTTGGCAGAATCGCCTTTTTTACAACACGTGCAGCATAAGACGGTCTGTCTGCCTATCGGAGTAGAACCGATGCGGCCTGTACCGGAAGCGGTGAAGGCCCTCAGAAGTGAGTATCCGGGCAAGAAAATCGTGTTTTCACTTGGTCGTCTGGTAGCCTATAAAGGGTACCGTTTTTTAGTGGAGGCTGCCAAATATTTGAAAGATGATTTTGTGGTGCTGATTGGGGGATCCGGGGCTTTGAAGGAAGAGCTGCAGAAAGAAATTGTTTCCCTGAATTTGCAGGAAAAGGTGAAACTATTAGGGAGAGTCAGCGACGAGGAACTGCCTGCCTACTACGGAGCCTGCGATGTGTTTTGCATGAGCAGTGTGCAGAAAACAGAAGCGTTTGGTATTGTGCAGATAGAAGCAATGTCGTGCGGAAAGCCTGTGGTAGCTACCAGAATACCTCAGTCAGGAGTGTCCTGGGTGAATGAAGAAGGCGTATCGGGGATGAATGCGGAACCGGGGAATGCGCAAGATTTAGCCCGGGCAATTGAAGCGGTAACGGAAAATGAGGAGGTCTATCGGAAATTTTCGGAAGGTGCGACTAAACGTTATCGTGACATGTTTACGAAGGAATGTATGATTGATAAATGTTTAACCATATACTTGGAGTTATGAAAAATGTAAACAAAGAAGATGTCATGTCCAAAGCCATGATGGCTTATGTGGCAAATGACCATTATTATTATCCGAGTGCGGGGATGTCGGTTACGGCTTGCAGAGTGAAACGTGTGGCTGATGTAATTGTAAGCTTGATAGCCTTGATTATTTTTTCGCCGGTGTTTTTACTTATTTCCTGGTTAATCAAGCATGAGGATGGGGGGCCAGTGATTTTTAGTCAGGAACGTATCGGGTATGGTGGAAAGCCTTTCATTTTGTATAAGTTTCGATCGATGTCGGTCGATTCGGAATCGGATGGAAAACCGGCCCTTTGCCAGAAAAATGACAGCAGACTGACCCGAATCGGACGTTTCCTTCGGGAGCATCACCTGGATGAATTGCCGCAACTATGGAATGTGCTGAAAGGAGAAATGAGTTTTGTAGGCCCACGTCCGGAACGGAAATATTTCGTGGATAAGATTAAGGCCATCAATCCGGATTATGAGTTGTTGTATCGTTTGCGTCCGGGGCTGTTTTCTAAAGCGACTCTTTACAACGGCTACACTGATACGATGGAAAAAATGCTGGAACGTCTTAGAATGGACTTGGAATATATGCGTACCCGCTCTTTATGGATGGATATTAAAATCGTATGGCTTACAGCCATGTCCATTTTTATGGGTAAAAAATTCTAATAGCTTTGATATGAATAAGATAGAGATACGTAAAGGAATTCAACTGCGTAAGATTGGCAATCGCTACATGATTGTGGATGCCTGCGCAGGTAATGTAAATATGAGTAAAGTGTATAGCTTGAATCAGACGGCAGCATGGATATGGCAGTGTGTAGCTGATGGGTGTACTACCTTGGATGAACTGACAGAACGTTTGTGTCAGGAATATAAAGTCGATGCAGAGGTAGCTCGCCGTGATTTGGAGAAACAGTTGGCAGACTGGCAGGCTTTTGGATTGATTTGTTAGGAAAGGTTTTTACTGTGAAAAAGATATGAAGAAGGTACAGAAAGCATTACTTGTGTTGTTGAGAGCAGGGTTATGGGAGAGCAGGATAGAAGATTTGTCTTGTTTTCCAATGTCTGCAGGGGAGTGGAAGAACTTGTACCTTTTGTCAAGGCAGCAGACTGTTACCGGAATTGTTTTTCAGGGAATACAGCATTTGCCTGAACATTTTTTACCAGCAGAAGAATTACTGGTTCGCTGGATGGCAGAAACAGATGCTATTGAGCGTAAAAATATACAGATGAACAAAGCGCTGGAATTATTGGTGCAATGGTTTACCGAAAGCGGAGTTCAGCCTGTATTACAGAAGGGGCAAGGAATTGCCTCGTTATATGAGAACCCTTTGTTACGCGAATGTGGGGATATTGATTTTTATTTCGATAGCCGGCAGATGTTTGAAAATGCTTTTTCTCTTATCCGTCAGTGTGGCTTGCGGGGAAAGGTACAAGCCGATCAGAGTGTGACCTACGCATGGAAGGGAGTAGAAGTGGAGCATCATACATGCTTGCTGGATTTGCATAATCCTTTTTTACAACGTTATGCAAAAGAGCTGGAACAGCAATATGGATATAATCACATGAGATTGGAAGGAGGACTGGATGTAAGGATTCCTTCTCCTGTATTGAATCTCCTGCTTCAGAGCCTACATATTTTAAAACATGCTTTGGGATGGGGAATCGGATTGCGTCAGTTGTGCGATATGGCCCGCAGTTGCTATAAGTTGCATGATGAGGTGGAATCTGAAGAAATGAAAAAGATTACATTACAATTGGGAATGGACAGATGGCAGCAGTTGCTACATGCATTTCTGGTGGAACATCTGGGACTTCCAGTGGCGTATCTTCCTTATCAGGAGGTCGCTTCAGATTCATCCCCTTTACTTGATATTATCTGGAGGGGCGGAAATTTTGGCTTGTATGTTCCCGGACATCAGCGGAAGTCACAATCGCTTTTGGCCGGCAAATGGCAGACGGCATGTGCTTTTCAGCGTAATATTCGTTTTGCATTTCGTTATGCGCCCAAAGAAGGTTTTTGGGTATTTTCCAGTTTGTTGAAAGGACAATTGAAATGAGAATAGAACATCAGTTTTCTATCGCAGGATTTGAAGTGAGTGTCAGTTTTCCGGATGGATGGGATGCTGATACTTTATTACCCTCTTTCCGTCCCTTCTATGGTAAGAAGGAGGGGCAGGAAAAAGCTTTGCTGAAGTGTACGGTGTGTACTTCGGTGGAAAATAAGGCTGCGATGCCTTCGGGTGAATTAATCGAGAATACGCTCAGCGATATGGGCTACGTTAGTTTGTATAAAGAAGCAGAAGGGTATTGTGTCACACTTTCTGCAGAACAGGGAGGAACATTGCATGTCATGCAAGCCGATAGATGTTTTTCTGTTGTCAGCGTGTTTTTGCACGAAGAAGATAAACGGGCTGGGCATGCATTGTCTTCCTTGCTTCGTATTGCCTATTCGCAGGCAGTTCTTTACCGGGATGCTGTATCCATTCATGCTTCGGCTGTCTTTTGTGAGAACCAGGCTTTCCTTTTTATGGGGAAGAGTGGAACGGGCAAAAGTACACATTCTGCGTTGTGGTTGAAATATATCCCGGGAACTGAATTGCTGAATGATGATAATCCGACCTTACGTATTGTGAATGGAAGAGTGTATGCCTACGGTACTCCTTGGAGTGGCAAGACTCCTTGCTATAAGCCGCTCTCTTATCCGGTAGGTGGAATGGTGCGTTTGAAGCAGGCTCCTGTAAATCGTTTTTTTCGCCAGAAAGAGGTGGAGGCTTTCATTACACTTTTTCCGGGATGCTGTGTCATTCATCAGGATGCGGAATTACGTGCTTGCCTTTATGACACGTTGATTCGGATGGTAGAACAAGTTCCTGTGGGGGTATTGGAATGCAGACCCGATGGGGAGGCAGCCCTGTTATGTCGGAACATGTTACTTCGAACAGACAAATAGAAATAAATTACTAATAACTTAACTATACCTAAACGTATGAAAAAACCAGTCTATTTATGGGCAAGCTTGCTTGCCGTGTTGCTGTTGACTTCCTGTGCGTCGCGCAAGAATTTCGTGTATTTGCAGGATATGGAAATGGGACTGAAATATCCCATTGAAACCAAGCATGAGGCAGTGGTGCATCGGGATGACCGTCTGAGTATTACTGTCAGCTGCAAAAATCCGGAGCTGGCCATCCCGTTCAATATTTATGATGGTACATTCCGTGTAGGAACGGATGGAAGTGTGACTGCAGATGCTTCGAGCAAGGTGAACGAGAAAGGCTATCGTGTGGATGTGAACGGTGACATTGATTTCCCTATTTTGGGCAAGTTGCACATTGAAGGAATGAAAGTAAGCGAAGTGCGCGACTTAATCAAGCAGAAAATTGAAGCGGGAGAATATATGAAAGACCCGCTGGTTTCCATTGAGTTCTTAAATTTTAAATATACGGTGCTGGGAGCTGTGGGAAGTAATGGAACCTATACCGTGGACGGGGATCGCGTGACATTGCTGGAAGCCATAGCCAAGGCAGGAGATTTGACTTCCAAGGCCAAAGTAGACCGGGTAGCTGTAATTCGTGAAATAGAGGGCGAACGTCAGATTTTTATGCACGACCTGCGAACCAAGGACATATTTGATTCTCCCTGTTTTTACCTTCAGCAGAATGACATTGTATATGTAGAGCCTAAGTACAAGAAAAAGGATGTGGAAGACCGGGGATGGCAGGTTGCTACAACTTTGTTGTCTGTCGTAACGGCCGTATGCTCAATCTTGTGGGCAATCAAGTAAGGATGATTCTAATTAATAGTTACAAAACGATATGCAGACGAACAATTCTTCTAACAAGAATGACCAAGGGCTGAATATAGTGGATTTATTCATGTATTTGGCTTCTCAATGGAAGTGGTTCTTACTTTCCATTTTGATTTGCGGTGGGATTGCGTGGTATAATTATGCCCGTGCTCCGCTGGTGTACTTTCGTTCGGCTACGGTCATTATCAAAGATCCGTCGAACAAAGCCAGTACTTCCGGTCTGGACCGCTTCGATAATTTTATTAACAAGGTGAATGTGGCCAATGAAATATTGCAATTCCGTTCCAAGAAGCTGATGCGCGAGGTGGTGCAGCGTGTACATGCCGATGTGAGCTATCAGATAAAGGACGGTTTGCGCAACAATGAGTTGTACAACGAATCGCCCGTATTGGTTAGCCTGCCGGATGCATTGCCCGAACAAAGCTTCTCTTTTACGATGACCCTGAAAGATGCAAAGACGGTAACCCTCTCTGATTTCTCGGGAATTGAAGCGAAACCATCGTATGAGGTGGCGTTGAATGATACGGTGGCAATCATCGAAGGGATGAATGTGGTGGTAACTGCAACCAATTACTTGCGTGATTCCTGGCTGAATACGCCTATACGGGTACAGAAACTTCCGGTAGAATCGATGGTGAATTATTATAAGAATGCTTTGGGCATTCAGCAGGAAGAAGAGGAAGCTTCCATCCTTACTCTGGCTTTGAAAGACAGTTCACCAGCCCGTGCGGAAGATGTGCTGAATACATTGATTACAGTATATAATGAGGAAGCTATCAAAGAAAAGAATCAGGTGGCAGTGAATACCGCTAACTTTATCAATGAGCGTCTTATCATCATTGAACGTGAGTTGGGAAATGTAGAATCCAATCTGGAATCGTTCAAGCAGCGGAATCAGATTGTGGACATTGCTTCCTCGGCAGGTATGTATATGACTGAATCGCAGAAATACAATGCCGATGCCATGGAACTGGAAACTCAGCTTCGTCTGGCTAATTTTATTAAGGATTACCTGACAGATCCTAGTAAGGAAACCGACCTGATACCTTCTAATACAGGAATCAGCGATATGAACATTGAAAATCAGATTAGTCTTTACAATGCGGCAAAATTGAAGCGTGACCACTTGATTGATGACAGTAGTGTGAACAACCCTGTGGTGCAGGAACTCAACAATTCGCTTCGTGCCATGAAGCAAAGTATTATTCGTGCTGTGGACAATATGATTGTCAGCCTGAATGTGAAACGCAATGACGCACAGAACCGTGAAATGCGTGCCCAGGACCGTGTGACGGCTATTCCGACAAAAGAACGGCAGATGCTGTCTATCGAACGTCAGCAGAAAATCAAGGAAGCTCTTTATCTGTTCCTGCTGAACAAACGTGAGGAGAATGCCCTTTCACAGGCCATGGCCGATAACAATGCCCGCGTGATAGACGGAGCGGAAGGAAGCAATGCCCCGATTTCTCCCAACCGCAACCGTATCCTGTTGTTGGGATTGCTGGTGGGAATCGCTTTGCCGGGAGCAGTTTGTCTGGCTATTCTCTTTATGGATACACGGGTTCACGGACGGAAGGATATAGAAGGAGTTACTTCCGTGCCTTATTTAGGAGAAATTCCATTAGATAAAGAAGCCATGAAAGACCACCGGAGGAAGGTAATGGCAGTGAAAGAGCAGGGTGATGACATTGTGTCGGAAGCCTTCCGTATTTTACGTACCAACATGGCTTTCCTTTCCAAAAAAGACAAGCCTGCGCAGGTAATTACCTTTACTTCGTTCAATATCGGAGCGGGAAAGACCTTTATTGCACGCAACTTGTCCATGAGTCTGGCTTATATGAAAAAACGGGTAGTCATGGTCGATTTGGATATTCGTAAGGGTACATTAAGCCGTCATTTCGGGCACTATCATGTAGGTGTTACCAATTATCTGTCGGACAATACGGTGAAGGTGGATGATATCATACAGCATCAGGAAGGGTTTGACCTGATTCCGGCAGGAATTCTGGCACCTAATCCAGCGGAACTGTTAATGGACAATCGTTTGGATGAACTGATGAATGAACTGCGTACCCGTTATGATTACATCATTGCCGACAATGTGCCGGTGGGTTTGATTGCCGATGCTACGATTGCAAACCGTATAGCCGACCTGACTATTTTTGTGGTACGTGCAGGCAAGCTCGACCGTCGTCAGTTGCCGGATATCGAGAAACTTTATCAGGAAAAGAAACTGAAGAACATGGCACTGGTTCTGAACGGGGCCAATCCGGAACGTCATGGCTATGGTTATAGCTACGGCTATGGTTACGGCTATGGTTACGGAACTAAGAAAAAGAAAACGTTTTTTTAAAATAAATGCATATGAAAAAACAAAATGAGAGTTTAGTAAGGGTCTTATTTAGGGAGACCAAAGTTAATTTTTTAAATCTAAAAAGAAAGTGAGGATTTTATGAAGAATCAAGAACAAAAAGAGTATGAAGCTCCGCAAACCACCTGTCTGGAGGTAGAGTTGGAGCAAGGTTTTATGAGTGCTTCTATTTTTGAAGATACTAATAATCAGGATGATGGCGTGAGTATTACTGGACACGAGGTTGGTAATACGGGCGATTATTCGGATCTTGGTTGGGATGGCGAAGGTAATACAAATAGTACATGGAGTAATTAATAAAATAAATTTATTATGAAAGAACTTAAATATTTATTTGCAGTAGGACTTCTCATAGCTTTTAATAGTTGTCGTGAAGATACTTTTGAGCAGCAAGTGACTCCTGCGCAGACCGGTGATGAAATTACTTTTGGTTCTGCATTGACAGATATACAGACACGTACGATTTATGGTGATGAACCTGTAAATGGCGCTTATCCTGTATATTGGGAAGAAGACGGTTCTGACCAGATTGCTATTTATTGTCCGCAGGCTGCACAAGGGAAATTGGTAAAATATTCAGTTAAGCCGGATAAGGAAAATCCGGAACATTCATCTACGGTTACAAAGATTAATGAAGATGAAGCAGGTTTGCAATGGGGACAAGAGGAAACTCATAAATTTTATGGCTTTTATCCTGCAAGTGCTGTGACTGGTACTGAGGATGGCAAAATCGTTGGCGAAATTCCAACTGTCCAAACTCCTATTGATTGGGTTGAGACCACGAATGAGGCTGGAGGAACCACTTATACAGGTGTGGCTAATACTGACTATGCTTTTATGTGGGCTTATGGAACACACAATAAAAGCGATGGTGGAGATGTGGTTTTGACATTCCATCCTTGGGTAACAATCCTTGATATTGAAATCAATGGCCCTGCTAAAGATGGCGAAACTATAAAAATGTCTTCAGTGCAGGTCCGTTCTCTCAATGATGAGATATTGAATGGTAAATTCATTTGTGACATGAATCCTGTTGAGCAAGATCCAACAAAAGCCCCAACATATACAGGTATCGGTAATACAGCTTCTACTAGAAACCAAATATCTATAGAACTATATGATACAGATAAGAGCGACTTTATTACACTTGGCAAAAATGACAAGATTGTAGTGCGTGCATATCTTTTGCCTAAGGATGAAAACTATGATACTGGTACTGGAGGTGATCAGCAACTTCAAATTCGTGTGGCCCCATTTAATTCGGCTGTACTTACCCGTACATTGAATGGTACCGAAGGTTCTGTTTCTGGCGGAATTGTTGCGCATAAAATCAACAGGGTTATTCTGCCATCTGTAAGTAAGACGGGACCTAACTATTGGATGTCTTCTCTTGATCCGGATATTTTTGTAACAGAACTTTCGCTTCCTGGAAGTAAGATGTCTTATCAAATTCAGGGACAGGCGTCCGGTGTAACTTATCAGGATTTGTCTATTGCAGATCAGTTTACTAATGGTATCCGTGCGTTCCAGATACAGACTGCAAGTACAAACAATCATGGGCGTTTTGATACAGGAAGTGCTGAAGACCAAATACTTTATATGACTGTTGCTGGAGAGAAAACCGGTACACGTTTCAAGGACATTGTTGAAGAAATTGCTACAGGTCTTAAAACGGGAGAAAGTGCTGGTAAGAACAACGAGTATGCCTTTATTCTATTGACTGCTGCATTGGGTAAATGTGATAGTTATGGTACCCGTATAGGAGGAACTTATGTGGATGGTAATCAAGCTTGGATGGATGCTATCAGAAATGAATTAGCGGAGATGACTGCAGACGCAAATGATACTTACAGAATTTATACAGGTGAAATCACACCAACTACTACTATCAAGGATGTTGCCGGACATATTATTATTAAGGTAAACTATAATACAGATGATATGGGTAACCATTTATCTACTACAGATGAAATACCAGCTATGTTTGCCCAGTGGGGAGTTGTTGATGATGTAAGTACTGAGTTTACAGAAACAAGTGCTTATGCTGTCAATACATTACGATGGGGAACGTCAAATCATAGTGTTACTTCTAATCTGAAATGGTTCTATCATGAAGCGACCAGTGTTGGTTATAATGATAATGGCGGTGAAGAAACATACAGCACAAAGGTTGCTAACATTAAGGATATGTGGGACAAAAGTGTTGCATATTACGAAAACAATGATGACCATAGTATGTGGTTCTTGAATGACCTTGGCGGATGTTATGTAAATGGTATATATGATAGCGGTGAATCACAAAATGGTGTGGAAGGATGGACGCAGTTCGTTGGCCCGTATGCTACTGATTTGCTTCAGAAACGTACAGAAGATGCTACTTTGGGTATTGTCCTAATGAACTATGCAAATCCTGATAACCAGTATACTGGTAACTTGATTCAGACTATCATTAACAACAACTTTAACTTCCAGTTGCGTACGTCGTCTGCAAGTACTGCAAATTATAATGCCAGCTATACTAAAGGTGGAAACGCTATCGGTTGGGACAATTAATCTGAAACAGTTCATGGGCTATTTGACCCATGAACTGTTTCCTAAAGATAGATGAGGAAGTATAACTAATAAATGAAAAACAAAATAAGAGTTTATACGATTTTGTCTTGTTGCATGCTTGGATTGAGTGCATGTCAGGAAGATGTCTTGGTGGAGGAGGTCACTAAAGGCAATGTGACGATTATCGGTCGTATGAGCAGTGAACTGACAACCCGTACTTGTGTGGATAGTTCCTCTCCAGACGGTGAGGCAGGTATCCTGTGGTCTTCCAAGGACCAGATAGGTGTGTATGGTGATAAGGGTACAAAAAATGCCCTGTTTGAAGCTGCCAATACCGGTAATGTGGCAGAAGCTGAATTTTATGGAACGCTGGCAAGCGGTGAATATCCTACGTATGCTTATTATCCGTATGGAGCTGATAATGCCACTTCTGAGGTCACTGCCTTGAAAGGAAATCTGAAACTGGAGCAGATTTTCGATATGACTACCGGTAAGCTGGAAGGTGACTATAAGGTGGGTACACCTACTATTAAGACTTACGAAGGCCGGTATGAGTTTGAGTTCGAGCATCTGTTCTCTTTGTTGAAATTTGATATCAATGCTACAGAAACGGCTCTGGAAGGAGATAAGCTGGAGAAGATTATACTGACTTTGCCTGACGGACGTCGGTTGGGAGGTGAATTTACTTTCGATGCCACATCAAAGGCTGTTACATGGACCGGTGATGCTACCGGTGCCAATGAACTGACCATGGTGTGGAGCGATACGCCGGCTCTTGCAAGCGGTAAGTCTTACACCGGTTATATTACTTGTGCACCGGATATCCGTCAGGGTGATAAAATCAAGATTACCATCCTTACACAGAAGTTCAAGGCAGAATTCACCCGTACCGCGCTGGTAGATTTTGCTGCAAACACCTGCTATACATTCCCGCTTTCGTTAGAGAATTATAAAAATGACATGACGGTAACGAATCGTCCGGTTTTTACATCGTTCTCTTTTGAGGCAACGAATAATGCAGGTAAGATTTTGGATAAGAAGCTGGTGTTCAATGGCAGTGCTACAAGACCTGTCGACAATACGACAGAGGTGTTGACTATTGATGATGGGACAATAACGGGTTGTATTCCCTATCTGTATAACTTCAAGCTGAAGCCTACCTTTGAGGTGGCTGAAGGTATGACAGTTACAGTAGGAGGTACGTCGCAGCTTAGTGGCGAAAGCGAGCAGGATTTCAGCAAACCGGTGACTTATACCGTTTCCAACGGAACTGAGAGTCGTGACTATACGGTGAAAGTGACTAATTCCGGTCTGCCGGTAGTCGTGCTGACACAGAGTGGTGGCGGAACTGAAAACTGGGCTGAAGCTGGTATCAACGTACGTTCTAAAGATGCCGATTGGGTAGAAACAGATAAAATGGCGGTATATAACGCTGATGGTTCTGTGGATATGGAAGAGGCATTTTGCGGAATACGTTTGCGCGGAAACTCTACACAGAACTTCCCGAAGAAGCCTTTTGCCGTGAAGCTTGCAAGCAAGGCTAAGGTTCTGGGCATGCCCAAACACAAGCGCTGGGTGCTTCTGGTCAACTGGATGGACCGTACCATGTTGCGTAACTCTGTGGCTTTTGAGGTAGCTCATCAGACAGGAAATGCATTTGTCGATGGACTAGGATGGAATCCTCACGGATATAGTGTGGAAGTTATTATGGACGGACGCCATGTAGGAAACTACTATCTGTGTGAGCAAATCAAGATTGACGGTGACCGTGTAGATATCAAAGACTGCATTGAAGACATCATAGGCGATGGTAATGCAAATCCGACGATGGCCGATTGTGGTTATCTGCTTGAATTTGATGATAATTACGATGAGGTCGACAAGTTCCGTACCGGACGTGGTTTGCCGTGTATGTTCAAGGATGAGGTTAGTAAATATAGTTCTGATATTTATAATCAGGTGAAGGCCAGAATCGAAGCAGTAGAAGCCAATTTGGAGTCTGGAAACTTCGATGCAGCCTACAGTGATTTGGATATTAATTCGGTAATTGATTATTTCTTTGTACAGGAATTAACGTTCAATGATGAATACAAGCATCCGAAGAGTGTGTATATGCTTATCGATGGTGACGGAAAGCTGACGGCAGGTCCGGTATGGGATTTCGACTGGCAGACATTTGTCAATTATGACCAGGTACAGGCTATGAATAGCAAGTATGGCGGTACTTATTCTTGCCGCAATACGAATGAATGGTTGTATGGTAAATCGAAGTTGGCAGAAGATCCATTTTGGCCTTGGGAAGATCCTGATTATATAAACGACCAGCCTTATATGTGGTATCCGCTTCTGTTTAAGGATGCGAATTTCCGTGCCAGGGTTCAGGAACGCTGGGTGGTTATCTATCCGCAGTTGTTGAATGTGGTGGATAAAATTGATGAATTTGCCGCGCAGAATAAGGTGTCTGAACAGTACAATTCTGCTATGTGGCCTCTTGTTAGTTTGAAAAATTCTGTAGGTTCAGCATTCAATGGTGATGAAGATATGAGTTTCAACGAAGCAATTGCAACGATGAAACAAGCTTATACCGACCGTTTGAACTGGATGAACATGCAAATTACCAGCGGTAACTTCGTGACCGATGCGGAATAAACTAAAAAACACTTTAATCAAATCATAAAGTTATGATGAAAAAAACAATCTTTGCAGCCTTAGCTTTGGCGGCTGCAGGTCCTGCTCTGGCTCAGTCGGAGCAGACCATACAAAACGGTGATTTTACAGAAACCGTGGAGTACAGTAATGACAAGTACAAAGTGGAAACCAATCACTTCTGGGATAACTGGTTCCTCAGTGTGGGGGCCGGACCGCAGGTGATGTTTGGCGACCACGACAAGCAGATAGGTTTGGGCAAACGTATCTCGCCGGCACTGGACATTGCTGTAGGTAAATGGTTTACTCCAGGAATCGGAGTTCGTTTGATGTACAACGGCCTTTCTCTGAAAGGTGCAACTCGCTGGGGAGAAGCTCACTCTACTGGCGAACAAGTATCCGGCTGGGGAAGCGGTATGTATTATTCAAAGTTCAAGTATTACAACTTGCGTGCCGATGTATTGTTTAATCTGTCTAACCTGTTCTGCGGTTACAAGGAAAACCGTATCTGGAACAGCAGCTTCTATGGTGGTGTGGGATACATGCGCACATGGGAAGCTCCTACCGCTGGTGATGTAACGATGAGTGCAGGTTGGTTGAACTCCTTCCGTTTGTGTGACGCGTTCGATGCTTTCATCGATTTACGTGCTTCCATGGTGGACGATGCCATTGACGGAGAAATTGGTGGAGCTAAGTTTGACGGTCTGCTGAGTGCCTCTGTCGGTTTGACTTACAAGTTCAAACGTCGCGGATGGGACAAGAGCAAGACTGTGGTTCGTACCAATGTGGGCGAAATCAATGCTTTGCGTGACCAGTTGAACCGTGCAAACGATGAAAACGCACGCTTGCGGAATGCCATCGACGAAAGTAACCGTAATCCGAAACAGGAAGTGAAGAAGACAGCTGCTTCTAACTTGATTATCTTCCGTATCGGAAGAGCTGACCTGTCGAAGGAAGCTCGTGCGAACCTGGGTCTGTTGGCTGAGGCTATCAAGGCTTCTGATCCGAATGCAGTGTACACCATTACAGGTTACGCAGATGCCGGAACGGGTAGCAAGAAGACCAATGAACGTCTGAGCAAGAAACGTGCGGAAGCAGTTTATGACTGTCTGGTAAATGAATACGGTGTATCTGAATCACAGCTCAAGATAGACTATAAGGGTGGTGTAGACAATATGTTCTATGACGATCCTCGTCTGAGCCGTGCCGTAATTACACGCGCTAACTAATTTTATGTATCCCCTTTCCGGTGTGGTAGAGCCTGGAAAGGGGATTTTTTTGTGTTGATTGCTATAGAATGGGGGCTGATAAATTACTGCTTAATAATGAGGCTTTTTTTATAGAAGTAAGCCAGATGCTTCAGAGCGGGAATTCGGTAACGCTGCGGGCAAAAGGAAACAGTATGTTACCGTTTATTATGGAGGAGCGTGATACTGTGGTGCTGCAAAAGGTGGAAGCGTTTGCCGTGGGAAGTGTGGTGCTGGCTTGTTTGCCGGGCAATTGTTATGTGTTGCATCGGGTGTATAGAATAAAGGGAGAACATATCATGTTGATGGGGGACGGAAACCTCCATGCCACGGAATGCTGCTGTAGGGAAGACGTGGCAGGGGTAGTGGTGAAGATTATACGCGACGGCCGTGTGATAGACATCACTTCTTCTTCGCAACTGTTTATGGTGGCACTTTGGCGTAAGCTGCTTCCTATACGCCGTTACCTGTTATTTGTGTGCAGATGGTGGATGCGAAGGGACAGGAGAATGAAAAAAAGATAGTATTTTTGTCTGTATGAGGATAGGAAAGTGTATAAAGTGGCTTTGGAATATTTCCTGTGGCTTCCGGATACCGATAATGGTGTATGCTTTGACCGGGATGTTGCAGGTGGGGGCTTCTTTGTTTTTTGTGTTTGTCTGTAAGCACTTGATAGATATTGCCACAGGTGTGTCGGGAGATAATCTTGCCATATATATCGGATGGATGGTGGGTTGTCTGGTACTGCAGCTGGTATTGTCTGCTGCCCGTAGCTGTCTGACCAGTCGCATGGAGATTGCGTTACGGAATGAATTGCACCGCAAGCTTTTTGTGCATTTGATGGAGAGCTGCTGGTCGGGAAGGGAGCAGCTGCATACCGGAGATATGCTGAATCGTCTGGAGGAGGATGTGCAGACCATAACCGATGCATTGTGCCGGATGCTGCCTGCGGTGTTTATCACGTGTTTCCAGTTGCTGGGAGCTTTGTATTTCCTTTCTTATCTGGATATGCGTCTGACCATTGTGCTGGTTTTTATCATGCCTGTCGCATTGTTGTTCAGTAAAGGATATATACGAAAAATGCGCCGTCTGTCGCGCGAGATACGTACGACGGACAGTGAGATTCAAAGTCATTTGCAGGAGAATTTGCAGCATCGTATCCTGCTTCGTACCTTGGAATATACCAGCCAGTCTGTACATAAGCTGGATGCGGTGCAGTCTGTACTGCAGGATAAGGTAAAGCAGCGTACTGATTTTTCGGTGTTTTCCCGCTCGATGGTGCAGGTCGGTTTTATGACTGGCTATGCCGTTGCCTTTTTATGGGGCGTATTCGGTTTGCGTGAGGGGACGGTAACATTCGGAATGATGGCGGCATTCTTGCAGCTAGTATCGCAGATACAGCGTCCGATGGTAGACTTGAGCCGGCAGATTCCGGCTGCTATCCGGGTACTTACTTCGGCGGAGCGTTTGATAGAACTGACAGACTTGCCTTTGGAGGAACGGGGAGAGTCAGTTCGTCTGGAGGGAAACTTGGGTATCCGTATGCACGGAGTGAGCTATACTTATCCGGAGGGGAGCAAGGCTGTGCTGTCTGATTTTACGTATGATTTCAAGCCGGGTAGTCTGACGGCTATTGTGGGAGAAACAGGAGTCGGGAAAAGTACGCTAATCAGGCTGATTCTGGCTTTGTTGCGCCCTGATAGAGGAGATATTGTATTTTATAACGGGCAGCAGGAGGTGGTAGCTTCACCGCTTACACGCTGCAATCTTTCCTACGTGCCTCAGGGGAATACGCTGGTAAGCGGTACCATTCGGGATAATTTGCGGATGGGAAATCCTCATGCCACGGAGGAGGAGCTGAAAGAGGCACTTTATCTGGCGGTGGCGGATTTTGTATTTGATTTGCCGGAAGGGATGGATACGTTATGCGGAGAGCGTGGTTCGGGGCTTAGCGAAGGGCAGGCGCAGCGTATTGCCATTGCACGGGGCTTGCTACGTCCGGGAAGTATCTTGCTGTTGGATGAGCCGACTTCTTCATTGGATAGCGAGACGGAAAAGCTGCTTCTGGCACGTCTGTCGGACCAGTTGCACGGTAAAACACTTCTTCTGATTAGCCATCGGGAAACGATTTCACAGCTTTGTACTTCTGTGGTCTGGATGAAAAAGCAGGAATAATTCTTATCAAGAATAAAGGCACTAAATGAAACGCCCTTATTTTCAGTTGCGCACTGGAGATAAGGGCGTTTGTTTTTAGGGACTATTGGCTGATGGTTTTGCTTATAGTTTCACTACCAGATTCTTACCTGAATAAGCTACTTTCTTGTCAGCTTTAACCATGACGGTTTCTGCTGACTGCTTGCCAGGCTGCATCAGCGTGATACGGAAGTTGCGGCGTTTCAGCATCTTCGGGAATTCACCATTGCGGTCGCTGATGGTCAGTGTGCGTGAGGCGTCGTCCCAGCTGAACTTGATGGTGGAGAACATACCCTTTTCGTAGTTATAGTTATCAAACTCGTCTTCGTAGAGCACGAATTCGCCATTGGCTCCCGGGTAAACACAGATGTCCAGGTTATCCCATTTCTTTTCAGTAGCGTACTGTACTTTCGGACCAAGCGGAAGGATACTTCCTGCTTTGATGTAAAGTGGCAGGATGTCAACCGGACATTCGCGCTGGATTTCCTGACCGCCTGCAACCGTTTCGTTAGTCCAGAAATCAATCCATTGAGAACCTTTAGGCAGGTAGACTTTTACCGGAGCAGAAGCTTTCGCTACGTCGGGCACGGTAGTAACTCCCTTGTTGCCTTCTATTTTCTTGGTGTAAAGCGGTTCTGTTACCGGGCATACCAGAATGTTTTTACCGAACATGTATTCATCGTCCAGCAGGATAGCCTTACGGTCGTTGGCAAAGTCCATTACCAGCGGACGCATCATGGTACCGTCTTCCTGTACTACGGCTCCATCTAAACTATATATATAAGGTAAGAGACGGTAGCGAAGTTCGATAATACGTTTCTGTGCATCATAAGCCCAGTCACCTTCCTTGCCAAAGAGGTCAATTTCATTCATCATCGGTGAAGAACAGTGGTTACGCATCAATGGCATGAAGCATCCCCACTGGAACCAGCGTACATGCAGTTCCTGATAAGCTACGTTAGTGCAGTCATTGTTGTATTCCCATCCGAAGAAACCTCCTAAGTCCGTGTTCCAGAACGGGATACCGCAAAGTGTGTAGTTCAGTCCGGCCGGAATCTGCTGACGGAGTACATCCCAGCTTGATACCACGTCGCCGCTCCAGCTCAGGGCACCGTAGTGCTGCTGACCCAGGTAACCGGAACGGGTCATCTGGAACACACGTTTATCGTCCGATACGGCACGCTGGTGTTCATAGATACCCCGGTTGTGGTTCAGCGGGAACGCATTGTGTACGGAGCGGAAAGACCCATCGGCTGTCATCAGGTCGAAGTCGCTTTCTTTCGGGTTCAGATGGTCGGGTTCTGTAGAGTCGGTCCACCAGGCATCAATGTTCATTTTATGCAGGTGACTGAGGTAACGCCAGTACAGGTCGCGGGCATCTTTGTTGAACGGGTCGTAAGGATGTGCACCCGATTTCGGAGGCCATGTCTCAAATTTCAGCAAGGCTCCCATCTTGTCCAGTTCCTTGAACTGGTCGGTCCATGGTCCGAAGCTGGCCCATACGGAAATCATCAGGTGTGCATTGTTCTTATGTACGTATTCCACCATTTCTTCCGGGCTTTTGAAGCGAGGTTTCGGATAGCGTGCATTCTTGTCTTCTCCATTCGGAAGGTAGCGAAGTGCTTCCTTGTCGTCCATCTTGTTGATGTAGCGTGGATTCACGAATTTCATGGCATTCCAGTTGGAGTCACATCCCCAGTACTGCCAGTCCTGTACGATACCATCCAGCGGAATCTGAAGTTTGCGGTATTTGTCGAGTACGCCGCACAGTTCGTCCGGACTCTTGTAGCGTTCGCGGCACTGCCAGTAGCCCATGGTCCAGAGCGGGAACATGGTGGCCTTTCCGGTCAGGTCGCGGATACAGGCAATTACGCCGTCTTGTGTACCGTCTTTATAAAGGAAATAGTAATCAGAACAGAGGCCTACCTGTGAAGAGAAGGAAGTTGCATACGGCGTATCGCTGAAGTCAGAGATACCTGGATTATCCCAGTACACGCCATATCCTTTTTCAGATGTGAAATAGGGGATACAGATATTGGTATTGCCGTTTGACAGGTGAATTTGCTGGTTGCGGTGGTTCATGGCTCCGCTCTGGCGTTGTCCTAATCCGTAGATAGCTTCTTCCGGTTCAAGGCTGAATGCCTGGCTGACGGTAAATGCGTCACGGTTTACGTCCTTGCGCGGAATGAAATTGGTACCTTCCACTTTTTCCTTTAACAGTGTTTCCCCTTTCTGGTCGGTGTAAGTCACCTTTCCGGTAACCACATCGAGTGTCACTGTCATTTTTCCGGAGGTCATGCATACCGTGTTTCCATTCTGTTTGTAGGAGATTTCTACCTTTTCCGGAGTCTTGATGACCGGATAACTTTTCTTTTCGGGCATTTCAGCCGAAGGATACTTTACGATGCGCACAATAGAAGGAGAGTAGAAAATCACTTCCCCGTTCAATGTGGGCTGTGCAGTCTGGAACTTTCCTCCCTGAGCGGTCTTTTCAAAAGTCTGACCGAAGGAAGACAAACAAGTGGCCAGTGCAGCAAGAAATAAAATCTCTTTTTTCATGTTGAACAAGTTTGTTTTTCGTTAAATCTGAATACAAAGGTTGATGGTTCAAATGTAAAGAGATTCTTTCTAGAGCAGGAGAACAGAATGCGCCAAAGAACGGTATGAAATGCTTCAGAGAGGGGGCTGATTCATTTTTACCCCTCTTTTGATTCAGATGTATCCCCTTTTTCCTGCTGTTTCTGAAACTCGCTGGGGGTCATTCCGTATTCTTCCTTGAAGCAGGAAGTAAAATATTTCCGGTTGTAATAGCCTAATGCCAGGGCCACTTCGTTCACGGTGGTATGAGGATCTTTTAACATGCGGCAGGCATGTTGCATCTTCACGCGACGGATGTACTCTAATGGAGTAAGCCCCGTAATGGCCTTGAGCTTGCGGGTCAATGTGGAGCGTGACATGTTGACTTTTTCTGCCAGATGCTGCACGTCGAATTCAGCTTCACTCAAATTATCTTCTACCGCTTTCAGGATATTTCCTAACAGAATCTCATCCAGTTTGGCAAATTCCATTTCTGAAATACGGACTTCAGTTTGCGGAACAGGCTTTTCATCCAGGTAGGAACGCATTTTCATCAATTCCGCGCTGTCGGCATACAGTTCTTCATTTTTCAGCTTCATCCGGCGGAGGTAGAAACGAAGTCCGACAAAGATTCCGGCTATCACTACCAATATATAGAATGCGATGGCCCATCCCGTCTGGTAGAAGGCAGGCAGACGCTCAATGTGAAGTCTCGTGACTTTCTCGCTCCATATTCCATACCCGTCGGTCGCTTTCACCTCGAATACGTAGTTTCCGTGAGGCAGGTGCTTGTAGCTGACGGTATGTTGTCCTACGGTGGTGTAGTTCCATTCTTTATCCAGTCCGGCCAGGCGATAAGCATAACGTATTTTGCGGGCATTCAGGTAGTCAAGAGATGAAAAATGAATGTCCAGATCATATTCGTCCGGCTGGAGTGTCAGAGAATTTCCGTTCGCTATGGGTTTGCCCATGACGTACAGTCCGGTGATAAACGTCGGAATATCCTTGCTGGGCTGGTCAAGGCGGTCGGATGGAGTTACTGCACAGATGCCCGGAATGCCACCGAAATAAATCCGTCCGTCGTGTCCCTTACAGATGGCTGTAGGGATGAACCGGCGGAGCAACATGGAATTGTCGGTGGTAAGGTAGGTGGAAAACGAGTGGTTTTTCGGATTATACTCAATCAGTTTCTGGTTGGTATCTATCCACAGATGGCCGTATACGTCGAACTCCAGCTGGTTGACAATGTTTCCGTTCAGTTCGCATAGCCGGGTATGGTCTGTCAGTTTTTTTGTCTGCATATTCAAGGCATAGACTCCTCCTTCCTGCGTGCCCATCCAGATGAGGCTGTCTTCCTGCACACTCAGGCAGGTGATAGAGAGAGGAGAATGAATCTTTCGGTATTCCCCCTTGGGAGACAGCTGATAAAGCCCTTTATTCAGTGTTCCAATCCATAGATTTCCCCGCTTGTCTTCCTTGATGGCACTTACCAGTCCTAATGTATCGCAGACCGTATGCCATTGGTTATTGTGCAGAGAAAAAGCAAACACTCCGTTGTTGGTACCTGCCCAAAGTGTGCCGTTACGGTCCTCGTAAGTCTGGGTAAAATGTCTTTGGGCCTTTTCCGGAAGGCTCAGGGTACGGAAGTGCTTCATTTGCATACCTTCCCGTCCGAGTTCATAGATAAGGTTGCGCCCTTCAGGTATCACCCATACATTTCCTTCCCTCCGGGCTTCGGTCATTTGCTTGATGGAGCCGAGAGAAAGCGTTTTCAGCGTGGAGAAGTCGTGGTAGAGACTGACTGTATGGTTGGACAGGTCGTACAGCCCGAGTCCTGTTCGTTCCTGTGATATCCACATCTTGCCTTCTCCTGCATCGCAGAGGGCCATGATGGCCGGTTGAAAGCGTACCCGCTGTGGCAGAGCCGGCAGGGAAAATTCTTCCGGAGCGTTTTCCGTGAAATGGATAATGAAACTTTTTCCGTCAAAAGAGGCTACCCAGAGATTACCGTCTTTGTCTTGGTAAATTTCATTCAGCATGTTTCCATATTCAGCCGGAAGACGAAAATCCGTCTGGCGCAAACAGCGGCGGGATTCATCGTAGCGCATGGCTATCAGAGAACTTCGGGTAGTCATCCAGAGAATTCCTTCGCGGTTATCCTGCTCCAGGTATAAGATGTCTCCTTCTGTTTCTCCCATAGGATTTACGGGAAGCGGCGAATAGGTATAGATGGAATCTTTGGGTGCGGAAGGGTCGAAGAGCAACAGACCGTCGGAACTGGTGCCTACCCAGAAATAATTATGAGTGCGGTCCTGAACGATGCAGGTCAGGTTTCGTCCTGAAGGCGGATTGGCATAACGGGTAAAAGTGTCTGTCTTTTTATCGTAGCGATAGATACCTTCCCTTCCTACGGTAATCAGAATCTGTTTTTGCCGACTTTCGCAGAAACCGGCCATCCATGAGGGTTTTCCTTCATGGTCGTATAGCAGGTAGGTTTTCTGTAATTTCTCCTCAGTGTTGTATCTCAGCAGTTTATGCCCCGTAGCTATCCACATAGCCCCGTCGGATGTCTTTCGTATGCTGTAGATAAAACTTGCCTGTAGCCGTTCAGCGTCCAACGGTGTAACCTGTCTGCTGGTTTTGTCCAGCATGTAGGCTCCATGGTCGGTTCCAAACCAGATTCTTCCCCTTTCATCTTCGGCAATGGACTGGATGGTGTTGTCATTCAGCAGTCCCGGGGTATTGATGTCGGAACGGATGACATTAATCTGGTATCCGTCGTCGCAGCAAAGACCGTTCACTGTGCCATACCACATCAGTCCTTCGCTGTCCTGAAAAATGCGGTGTATGGCACTGACCGGAAGCTGGGGCAGGGAAGGCACGGGAGTAATCCGGATATTCGAAGCGGCTTGTATGGTAATCTCTATCAGGCTGAAAATGAGTAAAAAACAATATCTTTTCATGGGCTTTTTCAGGACGCTAAAAAACGCAAGTACGTTTTGATTGAAACGCAAGTGCGTTTTACCTAAAACACAAGTGCGTTTTACCTAAAACACAAGTGCGTTTTAATTCAAACTGAAGTGTACTGAAAATAGTTGTCAGTTTGAAGATTAATTCCTGACAAAGTTGAC
>OHOQ01000017.1_pt1 | contig 89713 bp, 73 predicted proteins | sample 1569881 | NCBI WGS metagenome assembly OHOQ01 (sample SAMEA3879596, study PRJEB24766) | human gut metagenome | biome: human-associated habitat; feature: feces | place: USA | collected 1985/1987 | reverse complement strand
GGATGGAGCGAAGCGGAACTCTGTCGGAGCCTTCCGACAACTCTACGACACCCTAATATAAAAAAGAGACCAACCCTTTTGGGTCAGCCTCATTAAACTTTTATAACAATGGCATTACCAAAAATCAAAGTGGCTTTCCGTAACGGGATGCTTGGCACGGTGACGACCGGAGAGGACGGGGTTCTCCTCCTCTGCGCGAAGGGAACTGCCGTTGCCAACACATTGAAGACGGATAAGGCATATAAAATCTACAGGCTTTCAGGTCTTGAGGAACTTGGCGCGAAGGAGACGACTCACGCGGCTCTGTACAAGGCTGTGAAGCAGTTCTATACGGAGGCACCGGAGGGAACACCGCTTTATGTCGCCGTATATTCAGACGCTTCGATGTCTGCGTTCTGCGACAAGGACAGCGGCAAGCTCCGCTCGATTCTTCAGTCACTGAAGGGTGCTGTGCGCGGAGTCGTCATCCTGCATCCGGATGAAGACAAGGCCGGCACAGTGGAAACGGGTCTGTCGAAGGATGTGTTCACCGCTCTGCCTAAGGCTCAGAAGCTGGGCGAATGGACGGCGGAGGAACTCTATGCACCGGTGTTCATCGTCCTGGACGGCTATGCCTACACAGGAAACGCAACTGAACTGAAGGATGTTTCCAAAGAGACGTCGAACAGGGTGATGATTTTCCTCGGCTCGGATAGCTCGACGGAGAAGCACACCGCCATCGGCTACGTCGCCGGACGTATCGCGAAGAGTCCTGTGCAGCGGAATATCGGCCGCGTGAAGGACGGCAGCATATCTGTGACAGAGCTCTATCTGGGCAGCAAGTCAGTGGAAGAGGCGATGGACGATGTCTCCGTCATCTACGAGAAAGGATATGTCACGCCTCGCGTGCACGTGGGCAGAAGCGGCTATTACTTCACCGATGACAGGCTTGTCGTCGCGGTGACTGACGACTATGCTCATCTTACTGCCAGAAGGACCATCGACAAGGTGCTGCGCATCGCTTATGACACCCTTCTGAACGGTCTTCTCGATGAGGTTGAACTGAATGATGACGGCACTATGCAGGAGCCAATCATCCGCAGCTGGGAGGCTGAGGTGGAGAAGGCCGTCAACGCATCGATGACGGCATCCGGTGAACTCGCCGCCGTCGACGGCTCCGGAGTGGAGTGCAGCATTGACGCTTCTCAGAATGTCCGTGCCACTTCAACTCTTGAGGTGACTGTGGCAGCACGTCCGTTCGGCTATCCGAGGACCATTGTGGCGAATCTTGGTTTCAAAGTAGAATAGGAGGTCAATATGTTCAACAGTAGAGAATATGAATGGTCAGACGTGAACGTCGTCATCGGCGGACGTATCGTCACCGGTATCCGCTCTGTCAAGTACAAGGAGAGCAAGGAGAAGGAAGTGCTCTACGGCAAGGGCAACAAGCCGCAGGGCATCCAGCACGGCAACTACTCATACGACGGAGAAGTGACCATCCTCCAGAGCGAACTTCAGGCGCTGGAGACTGCGGCAAAGGCAGCCGGTGTCGGCAGCATCCTTGAGCTCAGTATGGAGATAGTCGTGTCTTATGTCGATCCAGGAAAGGGAGGCGTCATCAGCACCGACATCCTTCACGGGGCAGAGTTCACAGAGAGTGAAAAGGGTCTGGCACAGGGAGCGAAGTTTATGGAAATCACACTTCCGTTCATCTTCCTGAAGAAGTCAGGTATTTAGTGTCCGGGCCGGTCTTGCCGGCCTGGCATAATCAATTAACAAACAGGAATTATGTACACAATCAACGAAAGCAGAATAGCGGAACTGAAAGAAAAACACGGTTCAGTATATCTTATCAAGGTGGATGACAAGCAGGCTGTCTTCAAGAAGCCGAGCCGTCAGGACCTTTCCTATGCCACGGCCGTTTCAAGCCAGGGCAAGGACGCGGTGAAACTCGCGGAGACAATCTTGAGAAGCACCTTTGTCGAGGGCGACAAGGAGATTCTCGACAACGATGAATACTTCTTCGGTGCTATGCCCGTGGCAATGGAGATGTTCGAGACCAAGCAGGGTGAGATAAAAAAGTTATAGAGCTTGCGGACGGCAGGCTGGAGGCTAATTTCATCGGATACACTGACACGATGATGAGATACTACCTCCATTGCGACCCGGACAAGATGACGGATGAGGAGTGGGCGCAGACCTTTGCGCAGCTCGCTGACATCCGCAAGCGTGAATCAGATGCCAACAAAAAATGAAGCTTATTGATTTCATAATCAAGTTCGCCTCCCAGGGCGATGCGTCGGTAGTCAATGCCGCTTCCAAGATTCAGGGTTCCATTGAATCTGCGGAACAGGCTGCCGATCGCCTCTCCACGACCGTAGGCGGTAAGCTGAAGCAGGCATTTATGAGTCTTCCTGGAGCGGAGTTCATCACCAATCCGATTGTCGCTATGACGGCGGGAATCGGAACGGTGGCAACTCTCGGTATGCAGGCGGAGAAGACCGCCAAATCGTTCGACGTGCTTGTGGGCTCGCAAGACAAGGCGGGCAAGATGCTCGATGAAATCAATGGCTATGCGGACAATACGCTCTGGAGCCGAATGGATACGAGTGACGTCGCTCAGAGCCTGTTGGCATACGGCGTTCCGGCTGAGAAGGTCGTCAAGGATCTGAAGATGCTTGGTGACATATCGCTTGGAGACAAGAACAAGATGTCAACCCTCGCAACGGTGTTCGGCCAGATATCGACCGCCGGACGCCTGATGACTCAGGATTACAGGCAGTTGCTCAACGTCGGATTCAACCCATTGTATGACATCTCACAGATGACCGGCAAGAGTATGGCACAGTTGCAGGACGAGATGTCTAAGGGCACAATCACATTCGAGATGTTCGAGCAGGCCGTCATTCACGCCACGTCTGAAGGCGGGAAGTACAACAATATGATAGGTTCATTGGCCAGCACCACTTCCGGCAAATTCGAACAGGTGAAGGGAGCATTCATCGCTTCTCTTCTTGAGGTATATAATCTCATCAAACCTCTTGTAAGCGCCGTTTTATCGGGTTTGAACAGTGTTTTAACGGTGTTAAAGAATGTCATTCCTCATATATCGAGCCTTATTCCTGTAATCGGAGGACTGGCTGCGGCAGTCGCTGCATACAACACTGTACAAATGATATCCAATGGCATTCTGAAAGGCCTGACGATTACTGAGGGCATTCACTATATGTGGCTGCTGCTGGTAGAGAAGGCTCAGTGGCTGTTGAACGCGGCGATGAGTGCCAATCCTATCGGCCTCGTAGTGGCTGCCATTGCTGCTCTTGTCGCCGGGCTCATTCTGGCGTGGAAGAAGTTTGATGGTTTCCGCGCTGCGGTGAAGGCTACCTGGGACACCATCAAGGGATTCGGAGAGATACTGAAGAATTTTGTCATTGACAGGATTCAAGGGTTGCTCACGGGCATCGGAAAAATCGGTGAAGCAATCGGAAAACTCTTCAAGGGAGACTTCAGCGGTGCGTGGGAATCGGCTAAGGAAGGTGTGAAGGGTATTACCGGAGTCGAGGCTGCCCAAAAGGCGGCAAGTGCAAGCAAAAACCTGCTGGGCGGCTTCAAGGATACTTATAACTCGCGTCTGGAGCAGGAGAAGTCAGGCGTTTCCAAGCCGGGAATTGCAGGAATGGTCGAGACTCCGGATATGAGTCCGTCAGCCTATGGCACGGGCACGACCAAGAGTGCCGAGTCCATAACGACAGGAGGCACACGCAACACCTCAATCAATATGACCATCACCAAACTCATCGAGTCTTTCAACGTGTCAATGGAGACGGCGGAAGATACGAATGAGCTACAGGACAGGGTGACGGAATGTATGAACAGGGCTCTTGAAATTGCCCTAAGCGCAGCACGATAGTATGAAAGCGGGAGATTACACTATAAACACGTTCAATTTCAGGAAGATTCTGAATGCGGTTCTGAATCCGTATGTCATCATTCCGGAAATGAATACGACCTCCGTCAAGATGAATGACGGACTGGACTACGACTTTGCGTCGATGACGAAAAAGGAAGCTCTTGAAGTCCTTGCTGTCAATGCGCAGGGTATGCCGATGATGTTCCCGCTCGATCTGCAAATGGATGGAGGCGACTGGTGGAGATTGCCGTATGAGCCTTTGATTACCGTCACCGGCAAGAACACTATCGTCAAGAAGAAAGTATCTAAGGGAGCCGTAAGAGGCTCCATCAAGGAGAGATGGTGTCAGGATGACTACAGCATCTCGATAGAGGGACTTCTTATGGGTAGCGACGGGCAGTATCCGAAGGAGGATGTGATGAAGCTTCGCCGCTTCTGCGAGGCAGCCAAACTGAAGGTGAGATGTCCTCTGTTCGAGGTGTTCTCCATCAGTAGGATAGTCATCGAGACATTCGATTTCCCGATGACAAGCGGACCGCAGAATCAGGGATATAAGATCGGGGCACTCTCCGATGATATGTATAAACTGTTGTTGAAGAAAGAAGACCTCAAAAAGATGTAGGTATGTTCACGATGATGTATGACATAGAGATTGGCGGCTATAAGGTCGGTGTCCTGGACGGTGTCGAGGTAAGGCGCAGCGTCGAGACATTGGCGGACAGCGCCGTCATCAAGCTTCCGGCTGCGGAGTATAACGCCGCGCTGGAGGTGGAAGACAAGATCCGTCGTGGAGACACTGTACGCATCCGGCTCGGATATGAGGAGGTGGGAATGACGGAGGAGTTCTCCGGCTATGTGCAGAGGATAGGCACGGACAACGGCACCATTACCGTCGAGTGTGAAGACAGCCTCTACAACTTCCGCAAGGAACTCAAGGACGCCCAGTACAAGGACATTTCCTTGCAGTCCCTGCTGAAGAAGGTGATTGCCGAAATCGGAGGAGGCTACACCATAAACTCAACCTATTCGTGGAGTTATTCGAAGTTCGTGGTGTCGTGCGCCACTGCTTACGATGTCCTGAAGAAGGTACAGGAAGAGTCAGGCTCGGACATCTATCTGGAGGGCAAGACTCTGCATATACACGCTCCGGGAGAGAAGATAGGCAAGGATGTACTGTATGATTTCTCTCAGAATGTACAGAAGTGCGACCTCAAGTATTGCAAGGCGGAAGACCGCAAGGTGAAGGTCGTCGTCAAAGCGCTTCTTCCGGACGGGAAGGTGAAAGAGATTGAGACCGGCTCTACAGGCGGAACGAAGATAGAGGTCAAGTGTGCCGCCAATGACGACAAGTCAATGAAGGAGCGCGGCAATGCCGAGGTGAAGCGCAGAAGCTTCGACGGATACGAGGGCAGCATAACGACCTGGCTGTTTCCTGTGGTAATGCCTGGAGACAGTGCACAGCTGCACGACAAGGACTATGACTACAAGGACGGCAAATACTTCGTGAAGGCTGTCACAACCACATTCGACAGCAGCGGGGCAAACCGTAAAGTTGAACTTGGATTCAGATTGAGTTGATATGGCAGGAGAAGCAAGACTGGCGAAGAATATCCGCGACATCGCAGGAAATTCGCAGATTGCCATCTACCAGGGAATAGTCTCGAAGGTGGACGGATCATCCTGTACGATAAAGTTCGGCAGGCAGGAGATTACGGATGTGAGGCTGCGGGCATCATTGTCAAAGAACGACAAGCAGATACTCATCGTGCCTCGCGAGGGAACGGCGGTAGTGGTCGGCTCCCTTTCCGGAGACCTTTCGGAACTGGTGGTCCTGAAGGTGGATGAAATTGAAAGCATCGAGGTTAACGGCGGCAAGCTCGGAGGCCTCATAAACATAGAAGATTTGACAAAGAAATTAAACAACCTTGTGAATGAAGTGAATGCGCTGAAGAATAAATTCAACACGCATACGCACACTGTGGCGACTACAGGCACACCAACAGCTCAGAGCGGAACTGCGGCTCCTGTGACATCACCGGCGTCTGCGGCTTCGAAATTCGACAAGGCTGATTATGAAGACAAGACAATAACTCACTGATATGGCAGGATTGCAGCTCATAGATATGGATCTTGACATCAAGGTCGTGAAGGACTCTTCCGGGAAGATAGAGTCCGGATTGGTGTTGGCGGACACATTGTCACAGAATCAGGCACTCATTCTTCAGCTGCACAAGGGTGAACTGAAAGATGATGTCTCAGTGGGCGTCGGCATCGCCGATATGCTTCTTGATGACGATGTGCTTGGCTGGAGAAGCGAGATTCGGGAACAGATGGAAATGGATGGCCAGACGGTTAACTCCGTGGAGATAACCTCTGACGGAATAGTGATAGATTCAAAATATTGACGGCTATGGACAAGAGAGTAACAAATGACAATTCGAGTGAACGACAGTTCATTCTTGCCGTATGCCTCATCTTTTTCGGATGTTCGCTGTTGCTTGCCGGCTTCATCGTAAGCCCTACGGGTGTCATTCACAACTCCGTGCTTGCAGCGTTCGGCGAAATCTGTACGATGGTCGGGGCTATACTTGGCATTAACTACGCCTCGCACAAAAAAGTCGAGAAGATAAGAGAGGATTTGTATGACCAGATAATGAAAGGAGAGAAAAAAGATGAAAATTCTGATTGATAACGGCCACGGCATCGAGACGCCCGGCAAACGCTCACCTGACGGGATTCTCAGGGAGTACAGGTATAATCGTGAAATAGCAGCTGTTCTCGTCCATCAGCTCCGAGAAAGAGGGCACGATGCGGATCTGCTCGTGCCTGAAGACGAGGACATTCCTCTTGCCGTTCGTGCCAGAAGAGTGAACAGGATGTGCGAGACGCTCGGAAAAGACAATGTGCTGCTTGTTTCCATCCATTGCAACGCTGCGCCTCCGGATGATGGAGGATGGCACAATGCAAGAGGTTGGAGTGCCTACACTACGGAGGGGCTTACCGAGTCGGATGTCTTTGCCGATTATCTCTACGCAGCAGCTGAAGAGGTGTTCACAAAGGAAAAAGGATTGTCGGTCCGCAAGTTCCGGAATGCAAAGTATGAGAAAGACTGGGAAGCCCAGTTCTATATCCTCAGAAAGACCTCGTGTCCGGCTGTGCTCACCGAGAACTTCTTCCAGGACAACAAGGCAGATGTCAAGTATATGCTCTCGGCTGCCGGAAGGAAAGACATCGTGAGTGTCCACCTTACAGGTATCGAGAATTATCTGAAGAACAGAAAGAGATGAAACGTTTGTTTACCATAATGCTTGTTTGTTTGGCAGCCGTTTCCTGCGGCACGGCATCGAAAGTGTCGCAGGAACAGACGGCTCAGACAACGGTTGCGGTGATTGACAGCTTGAGGCTCCGGAGAGAGATTCAATCAGCACTGGAGGAGACGATCATCGCGAACCTCACATTGGAAAAGGCAGAATCACTTGAGATGGTTACAGAACGGTTCTCCACTCCGGACAGCACAGGGGCGACGCATCTTCAGGAGAAGACGACATTCAGGTATAAAGGTGAAACCAAAGGACAAAAGGCGACATCAGTGGAAAAGGCCGTGACCGCCTCAGAGAGTGTCGTGAAGGACAGCATATCAACCGGTGAAGCCAAGTCTGACTATCACGAGGTGATTTCAAGCGAAGAAGCACCTGCCAAGACGTCCCGTATTCCGTGGATTGTCAGAGTTCTGGGGTGGATTGGAGGATTCACTGTCGTGTTCCTGGTGTTATGGGTTCTCAGAAAATTCAGAGTAATATGAAAGTGACAGCAATGAACGGACAGACGCTTGCCGATATAGCAGTGCAGGTGTATGGAACAATAGAGGCAATGCCTGTCATTGCCAATGCCAACGGCATCTCGATGTCTGATGATCTGGCGACAGGGCAGATAATCGAGTGTCCGGATAAGGTCTTCGACCAATACCTTCAGGACTATGTCCGAAACAATAATATCAAACCTGCGACAAAACAATGACACGAACAATATCAGATATCAAAAGAAGTATGACCGACCAGTTTATGGCAGAGCCGGTCATACGGGAGAAATACGGCTTGAGTGCGAATGACTCGTTTGATGAGAAGTTTTCCAAGGTCAGTCTTGAGAATATATACTTTTTCATCGTGGCAGCTGCCATATTCGCTCTTGAAGCCATTTTCGAGCAGTTCAAGGCAGATGTGGACAATCGGATTGCTGAAGCAGTGCTTGCGTCCATTCCTTGGTATCACAAGGTTTGTATGGACTTCCAATATGGTGACGAACTGGTCTATGATGAGAAGACCAAAACCTTCGGGTATGCTGAAGTGAACGAGAACAAGAAGCTCATCAAGTACGCAGCTGTCAGGGAGAATGCTTCAGGAATCAATATCCTTGTGTCCGGCGATGAAAATGGAGTCCCTAAAGCCCTTTCAGATGATGTTTTAACGGTGTTCAAGACGTATTTGAACAAGCGGAAGCCTGCCGGAGTACTCTTTCAGGTGTACAGCTATGACCCTGACTTGATTCAGCTGGATTTGACGGTGCAATATGATCCTATGCTGCTGAATGCGGACGGCTCGATAATCGGGGATACGGCAAAGTTTCCGGTAGAGAGCGCCGTGAAAGAATACCTGTCAGGCATTGTATATGGCGGCACTTTCAACAAGACCAAGCTCGTTGATGCAGTTCAGGGCGCTACAGGTGTCGTCGATGTCGTTTTAGGCGACGTGCGCACAAAGCCGATGACCAAATCGGAGTTCTTCTTGGCACAGGGAAATAATGTGGTATCGGTGAGTGGTGCTTTCGCTGTGGATTCACTTAAAAATACGATAAGTTATGTTCAAGAACTTTAACATACAGGCCTTTTGCCTGAAGTTGCTTCCTCCAATCCTCAGGAAGGATAGGATTCTGGCATTCCTCCGTGTTCTGCTTTCTCCGCTTGAAAGCATCCTCGCCCGGTTCAGAAATGTCGTGGTGGATACGGATGTACGTTTGTCGCACAATTCTTTCACGATATATCTTGAAAAATTTCTCAACGACCTTCTCGATGCCACAGAAAGAAGAATATATATAGCAGATATCATCGATGATTTCTCAGTGTATCTGTCAATGAAAGATGAAGCTGCCATATATGAAGATTCTATGACTCTCAAAGCGGAAGGCTTGGATACGCTGATTGTCCCATCGGAGAGACCAGACAGATTGACTGGGCGCTTCGGCGTTTATATACCCCAAGAACTTGATTCGGAGATCAATCGACGGCTCATCAAACAATGGGTCGATTATTATAAAATGGCAGGAACCAATTATTCGATAGAAACGTATGGATAGATTTTTAACTTTCGAAGGACGTCAGCCTATATGGCTCGATGACTTCAATTTTATGCAGGATGCTGTTGAGTCGGACATCAAGAAATTGGTGGACTCTCTTTTGGAGCAACTGGACTATGATGGCACCTCGGCCGTCATCTTGTCCGGCTGTAAACCATCGAGCGAAATCACAGCTACAACAACCTATACCGAAGGTGTAATATATTCAAATGGAAAGCTCCTCAAAGTCAAACAGTCAACCGTGAGTAATAGGAATAATCTACCAGGTTCATATCTGACATTCACAGTAAATAAAGAATATGATACTGCCGGAGATCGTACTATGATTGACTCAGGGGAAGAAAAGTCTTGTTATGAGAAGCCAGTCGCAGCGCTTACGAGGACGAACTCTGGGCCTCACCTTGTGCGTCTGACGAATCTTATCAGACGCAAATATGGCGAAAAGTTATTGTACGAAGGCACCCTGGACGGATTTAAGTTTCGCTTGGTTCGAAAAGATGAAACCTATTTTCTTTCCGGAAGATTCGCTACGGAAGGAGGCCCATTTACCAAAACATTTACTGTTGTCGACGAGGAGATGCGTCAGGAAGTAAGGTTTGTAATTCCTGAACAATTCCTCTCATCGGGAGAGACGATCGGTATAGCAGGTTATCGTTCTAATAGAGGACAAGGAACAGAAATCGTCTATGTCACAGTCAAGCCTGGCACTGCCGAGAATGCGGTAGATGTTACGGTATCTATACCATCGACACTGCCGGAAGCTGCACAAGGTTCCTTTTCTATGATTCTTAAAACGCGGATCTGATGGAAGCAATAAGAATTGGAAATGACATTGTGGTAAGGTGGGATATCTTCCGCAATGGTGCTCCGGCAGAGCTGGAGAAGATAGATGATTTGGCCATCGTGCTCTCTTGCAGAGGAGAACAGAGACGAATCACCGACTACTTGATTGAGGACAACACATTGGTCTTCACTTTCTATGGCCGCGACCAGAAGAAGACGGGGGCTTATACATTGACCTACATCGAGAACGAATCCCGTACCGGGATGCACACAAGAGATGAGGTGGATGCGTTCATTCTCGTGGATTCTTCTGCTAAAGCAGGTTCCGATGGCTGCCAGTGCTGCGTGCAGGCGACCGCTGTCGTGGAATTGAACTCAAAAATATCTGTTCCTTCAGATGGATTGTCTGCCTATGAGGTGGCGCTGAAAAACGGCTTTGTAGGCAGTGAGACCGAATGGCTCGCGAGTCTGAAGGGCGATGCGTTCACTCCTGATGTGGCGACAGAACAGGACATCCTCGATATGTTTGGGGGAACATTGTAGAACATTAAAAACTCGCATTATGACTAAATTCATAACACTTGATGCACTGAAGGTATTTCTTCGGGAAATCAAAAGGCACATCGCTCTGGCTGTAAGGCAGCAGGTCGATGTGACCTATGCCGAACTGGTAGAACTGCGCGATAATGCCAAGCTCATTGCCGGTTGCTTGTATCGCATCACCGACTATGTGACGAAAGTCTATTCCGCCTCCGGATTCGAGCGCAGCGCAGAACACCCATTCGACATCATTGTTCGTGCTCTTTCGGAGAATACTCTTGCTGAGGAGGCGTATGTCGCACCTCACAAAGGCGATGAGTATTTTGCAAATGCAAATCTCAACGCCTGGAAAGTATGGTACTGTCTGGACAATGATGTCACAAAATATACCTGGGCTGATGTTGCGAACGGAAAAGGCGTCATCTACAGGATGATTGACGAATGGCAGAACGATATGCCATACGACTTCAAGAATGTGCAGTACCGCCGATATAGGGTGAATGACGATTCTCCAAATGGTGAACTGGCGGATTTGGATGGACATTGGCTCGCTTGGAGTGAGACAGATCGTCCCAATAATTTGAGTGTGACTTCTGAGTTTGTCTGGTGTTATACCTTCAATCACTTTAAGTTGGATGAAGATGGCATTGCCATTTCACAAATCCCTTATGATGCCACTGTATATTTCTATGAAAAGGATGTGGATTTCGAAGGCGGTGGATATTCTATAACCGGAGGCGTGGAAAATAACAGAATGTATGCCAGATCTTGCTCCGTCTATATTGATGATATGATTGGCAATATAGGTCAAGCACTCACCAATATAGTGTGTCATACGTACAATAATTGGGATGTATCCGACGGTAAATCTGATATGAAGAGTGTTAAGAGCAACATCTGGCGACCGGGGTGTTACGATATAACATCTTTGGGCAAGTTTACCGCAAATAAAATGGGGGAGGCTAACCATTCTTGTGTATATGGCTATGGTTTTGCGAATATGACATTCGGGAACGATTGTTTTGATATGACATTCGGGAACGGTTGTTCAGATATGACATTCGGGAACAACAATTACTCTCTCACATTCGGGAACGGTTGTTCAGATATGACATTCGGGAACAGTTGCGGTTCGCTCACATTCGGGAACTACTGTTATTGGATGACATTCGGGAACATTTGCAATAACCTTACGTTCGGGAACAACAACCGTTATCTCACATTCGGGAACGGTTGTAACGGAATGACATTCGGGAACAGTTGCGGTTCGCTCACATTCGGGAACGATTGTGAGAGGCTCACATTCGGGAACAACAATTACTCTCTCACATTCGGGAACGAATGTCCATAATGGTACTGTGCTTGACGGAGTTAGCAATTTGGAAATACTTGGTGCTGAAAACAGTAGCGAGGCTGTACAGAACTTCGTAATCCTCACAGGAACAAGTCCTTCTGACAATAAAAAAGCAGTTGTTCCTTTCGAAAAAGGAAAGAGGTACACCCAGATGGCAGGCATAAATTCTGCCGGGAATTTGGCTGTTTGGATACCCGCTGACGTTGCATAAATTGTGATGACATTTGCCTATTGTTGCAAATATAGTGTGATAATAGGCAAATATTCTTCCACTCATTCGAGAACCATAGCCGCATAATAGATTGACAGCAATGATTTTGCACATATAAAACAGTAACAGGCAAACTAATTGTTCCCGAACTAATTTTAATAAATATGTTGCAAAAGATTCGTTATCGTTTAGTATTCAATCGCTCTGGCAGACTCAACGCCAGAGGAGAAGGCTTGATTCAAATCGAATGTGCCCAGTCCTTGCGAAAGATTTATTTCTCAACACACACCTACGTGCGCCCTGAAAGATTTAAGCGCGGCCAAGTGGTCGGTGATTGTGCAGATAGTTTGAACTATGCTCTTTATCTGATGATTCAAGATATTGAGCGCGTAGAATTGGAGTACATCAAACGAGGTGTCGATGTTAATTTAGTGACTTTAAAAGAAGCGGTGAAAGCCCATATATCGCCTGCTGCAAAATTATGCGATTCGGTATAGAAGTAGTCAAGCAAAGCGACAGAAAGGATTTGACAGTCGCCAATTATAAGACACTTCTGAACAACATTGAACGCTTCAGAAAAGGTGCTCTAATTACAGACATAGACTATCAGTTTATCGTCTCATACGACAAGTGGCTTCGAGAAAGTGGCATTATGCACAATACCAGAATATCTCGTCTTCGTCTCTTGAGGGCGTTGTTGAATGAAGCTAAGAAGAGGGATATCATATCTGTGAATCCTTTTGACCGCTTCAGAATCCAGCAGATGGTGTCAAAGAAGGGTTATGTCACGGTTGACCAGCTTCATAAGCTTGAGAAACTGACATTGAAAGGACGTGAGGACATTGTACGAGATGCTTTTCTCTTGGGCTGCTATACAGGGCTCCGTTTCTCTGATATATCATCCCTTAGACAAGACAACATCAACGATGGTTGGTTGTCAAAGAAAATGCAAAAGACAGGAGGTGTTGTTGAAATTCCGTTGAAAGAAATTTTCGGAGGGAAAGCACTGCTTCTCATCGAGAAGTACAAGGGAGACATCGGTAATCTCACTAAGAAGCTGGGGAACAACCAGTCTGTGAATAAAGTCCTGAGAGGGCTGCTCGATAGAGTGGGTGCGGATCCGAAGATTACCTTTCACTCGTCACGCCACACCTGTGCAACGTTGCTTGGACAAAAAGGCGTGGACATATCAGTAGTCCAAAAGATTCTCGGACATACCAAGATGCAAACTACTGAAATATATAGGGAGGTGGACCGTTCCACCATAATGAACAGTTTAGGAAAATTAAAACGTAAATCAAATGGAAAATAAACGATTTTTGATTGGCTCTAAAGCATTCTTCAGTGGAATGGAAGGCTTCGAACCGAAAGATTCGGACTTTCTGACATTAGTCAAGACAGGCAATGGATTCTCTCACTTCTATCAAATGACAGATGGTACTTGCTGCCACTACATTTTTATCAGGAAGTCGAAGAAGGAAATGATTGACTATGCCCTGAATAATGGACCGGCAATGCAGGTGGGAAAATTTCTCGTGCCCGCTGTAGCTACTGAGTTGAAACTTACCATCCAAGACCTCAAAAAGCTCAAACCACTCATAACCAAACTCGACGTCGAGCATCTTTATGAGGCGGAAATCTATGAAGCCTACATCAAGAACAATGGTTTTTTCCTAACAGAAGAGCAACGCCAGAAGGCATTTGGTCTTTATAGGGCAGCAAGACCTTATCCAATAGGCAAAGGAAGACGCCAACGCTAAGATGAAAGAAGCACCGTTTAAATGCGAATCAAACCACATTTGAACGGTGCTTTACTATATGTGTGTCAAATATCTCTCGCATCTCGTTTTCAACCAAAACCATCGCATTTCGTTTCCCTACACGACACATTTCGTTTTTGCGATTATAGGTCTATGCCGTGATCATGCGTTTCCCGGAAACCTTTGTGAAGGCAGAAGGCCGCATCATGCTGATGATATAAGCACATCACCTCCCGCGTCCGCATCTCAGCCTGGCACCTTGCGGGACGATGCCACAGCCGACCGTATAAGTCATTGATAATCAGGTGCTATTAAAAAACCGCGTGGATTATCGATGTTTTTTTAACCGAGAATCCACACGGAATTATGTAACTATCTACAAATCAATATATTAAAAATAGCTCATGTGGCACCGTCCCGCCTGTTTAAGCCCGTTTACGCCCGTCCCGCCTGTTTACAAAGCCTTCCTGCCATCAGGATATCGAAACCAGCCGACGAGCGGAGACAAAGCGCGGACTTAGAACAACATATCCATCGCGGCGCGCTGTGCCCTGGCACTGTTGGCAGCATTCATCTTGCCGAAATTCCACTTCACCCCGAAAAGGATATACCTGCCCATTATGAGCGTATAGGTATCCTCCTCATAATTGTCAGTGACAGTGTGGGAAAGATTGCGCGCCTGGTTCAGGATGTCATTGACACTTATGCTCAGATTGAACGCTCCGATATTCTTGGAAACCACCGCATTCCAGCGCCATTCCGGCTTGCCGTAACCTTCGGCGTAGCCGTTGAAAAAGGCGTAAGTCAGGTCCGTGTTGAACTCGAACTCATGTTTGGTAGTGTATGAACCGCTGGCAAAAAAGCGAGTATCCAGCGTGTTCATATTGGTGCTCTTGTCCAGGGAATAACGGAAGATCCGGCCTCTTGTATTGGCACCGAACCGGAACGAATAATGGTCCTGATTATATTTGACACTCACGCCGACATTCTCGCGGAAAGACAGGGTCCTGCTCTCCCTGAAACCGCTCAGACCGTCATAGAAACGGTTGCCATGGGCATTGCCCCAGAAATCAGCCATGAAAGCGGAATAATCGAAACTGTCTTTGTCCAGCGCTGCGCGTGTGGCCTTGGTCTGGTAGCTGACCGAAGAATTGAGGGCCGAACCTTCGCTCAATGTCATTGACCAGTTCTTCTTCTTGTCGAGAGGCATAGTGTAACTGACCTGCAAAGACACATTGGCGCGCGGCTTCCTGGCATTGACAGGGAACGAATACAAGATGCCGTCAGAATCGTACCATCTCGCATAACTGGTCGGTCTTGCTGTCAGCGAACCGTCCAGAAAGACCATCAGAGAAGTGAAACGCTCCCGGTTGTTCATGTTCCAGGAAGCATAGAAATACGATTGCGTAGAAGGCCCCAGATAGACATTTCCCAAACTCGGTCTGGACGGGTCCGCAATGTTCATGACCGGACGCATTTTATATGCGCTCGGACGCTGGCTGTAAGCGTAGAGATTGAAGTTGAAATGGCTGTTCCCTTTACTGTGGATGAACCTCATAGTCGGCGACACAGACCAGAGCCATTCCCCTTTGCCGGCAGTATCCTCGATTCCGTAACTCTTTGAATATGTTTCATTCAGGACACCGAACACGATACCGCCGAGAGTGAGCCAGCTTCTTTTTCCCAACTGGTATTGGGCCGTAAGATTATAGCTCTGCTCCATGTACCTGTTTCTGCTTTCCGAACTGAAATAGTCATTCCGCCCCGAAGCGTCGGACGCATCCCGGACGTTGTTCTGTTTGCTCCATGTGAACTTGACCTGGGACGAAAGAGTCCATTTCTTTCCGATAGGCTCCGTGTAGCCGATCATGTAGCCCATCCCATAGGAATGTCCGTCAGAATCATAACTCATATTTCTGGCCTCGTCACCACCGGCCATCTTGAGCAGAGAAGACTCCTCGCTGTCGCCGGAGTTGACATTATAAGTCGCCTGGATTCCCGTCTGGATATTGCGCCCTTTCTTTCCGCCGATTCCCCTTATCGCGATATCTCCCTCAAAATCAGCAGCATTGCTCAATGTCTTGTCATGGGAATTCTGAGATGAACTGTTCACGAAAGTCCCGGCCTTGGATGTCTCTGAAGAACCCTCTCCGAATGTGTCGGTCTTCTTGTAGGAGAAGGCCGGACGGACATGAAACCAGACCTTGCCCTTCTCTTTCTGCAGTTCGAGATTGGCATTCAGTACATCGGCATATTGTTTTCCCGTATTCTTGGAAGAAGAAAGCAGATTGCCGTCATCCTGATATGTCGTCCTCTCGGACATGCTTCCTGAATTGACGTCAGAATACTTATAATTCGCGCTGACAGTGGTCTCCACATCCTTGATACGGCTGGTATTGGCATTCAAACCCACCTGAGCCGCAGAAAAAAGCCCCTGGTTCAGGCCCGAACGCTCACCGTTCTCATCAATGATAACGACAGACGAGCCTGAATTGTCCACATTCAGCCCATTGGCGATGAATGTCACCTGGTCTTTCTTGGAATAAGCGGACACGAGCGCATTTCCGTTATAGAGAAATCCGCGGTTGTCACGGAGCGGCTTGTCCTTCTTGTCCGTCGTGGTTCCTCCGCTCAGTCCGACATTCCCGAACCATCCGTCTTCATATTCCTTCTTGAGCCCCACATCCAGCACCTTCTCCCTGTTTCCGTCCTGAATGCCGGAAGCGCGGGTCTGCTCGGATTCCCTGTCAATGACACGAATCTTATCCACGACTGAAGCCGGGAGGTTGTTCAATGCCGTGCTCTGGTCATTGAAGAAGAAAGTCCTTCCGCCGACAGTCAGCTTGTCGATGGTCTCGCCGTTGAACTTCACCTTGCCGTCAGACGTTATCTCCATTCCCGGCATACGCTGCAGCAGATCCTTCAGCATGGCATTGGACCCGACCCTGAAAGAAGTGGCATTGAACTCGATAGTATCTTTCTTGATGGTTATCGGATTGCCGACGTCGGTAATCGTGGCCGACTGCAGGTAATTCTTGTCCAACTGGAGACGGATGGTCCCCATATCGGCCTGACGCTCACGGAAATACCTCTCCTTGACAAATGCCTTGTAACCCATCATCTCCACGCGGAAGACATAGTTCCCGTAAGGAACCTCCTCCAGTTTTGCCACTCCCTTGGCGTCAGTCAGCGTAAAGTTTGTGATGGTGGTATCCTTTGCCGGAATTACATACACCGAAGCGAATGGAACAGGTTCGTTGGTCAATGAATCGATGACTGTGGCCTTGATTTCGCTCATGCGTCCCTCGAACATACTGTCATTGAGGATGACTACCTGAGCCTTCGACGCGATGCCGATGAGCATCATCAATGCCGTGACAAACAATTTCTTACCCATATTCTTCATTTTTAAGGTCAATGTCAATGAAACTGCAATAATAAAAAAAATCCCGTATTATCCTATATTATCCGAAGAAATTTCATATCAATGCCAACCTGCAATCAACGCGGAAAGCCTGCCCTTAAGGATGGAAATTTTGATAGTTTCGGGAAAATTGCTAACTTAAGACGTTTTTGTGGCCTTAATTTGGCCCCTCAATAGAAACTTGATATGGGATGCCATTGGAAATGACGTATCATTTGACTGAATAGAGATGAAAAAGACCATTATTTGCGTAATGCTGACGCTTGCGGCGCTGATCGGATTCTCAGCCTGTGAAAAAGAGCGAAACGACACCGGGAAAGTGATTGAAGGACTCCCGGTCAAGTCGATCAGACTTGCATTGACCTCCCCGAGTGACGATGCGGTCTCGGTGACGACCCGCGCCAGCGCGGAAGTCGAGACAAACGTCCAGAATATGGCGCTGCTGTTCTACAGCATGGCCAATGTCAATGCAAAACCGATTGTCATCTACGTTGACAAGGCCGGGATGGGAGCCCCGATTACTCAGACAAGCACAAACTACAAGTATAAAGTTGACCTCAATGTCGAAGGAAAGGGCATAACCACCGGCTACTGGTATCTCTATGCCATCGCGAACTACGATACCAAGTTCTGTAACATTGAAATGGGCGAAATCGAAAAGCTCACGCGCGACCAATTCCTGAAACTCAACATTGACAAGGTGAACAGGGAACTCGACATCGTGGAGAATGCTGTCATGATGACCGGAAACTACTGCGAAAGCGGCAATTTCGGCGATGACGGCTCGCTCACCCTCGAATATAGCAACAAGGAGACAGAATCCTGCACGATAGGCGGCATGATTCACCTCCGCAGAATTGTGGCCAAGATTACATTCGAGTTCAGGAACGGAACGAACACTGAAACCGGAAACGTGACCTTCACACCTGAGACATACAGCATCCACGAGTATTCCAGATCCTTCACTCTTATGGAAAGGGAAGCTTCGACCTGGACGACGAAAGGGGGAGTGACCAATAATAACGGCTATGAAGGCAACGGCATTTTCGTGTCACACGAGGATGGTGTGTCCCTCGCTGTCATTGACAATAAACTGGAGTTCTACATGCCGGAAAACATCCAGAAAGCCAAGGCTTCACCCGGGACCTGGGCATATGCTGAGCGCGAAAGAAGGGTAAGCGCGACTGACCGTTCTTTCATATATGCACCTGACCACGGAACCTATGTCGTCGTGAAGGGACAGTACAAGGACTCCAAGTACTCCGGCGACGTGACCTATAACATCCACCTTGGAGACTTCTCGAAAAACAACGGCAACGCCTTCGACAACTTCTCAGTCAGGCGCAACTACCACTACACCTACACGATTACTGTCAATGGCGTGAACAAAATCAAAACTGAGGTGGAGACAGGCGAGGAAGGCCAGCCGGGAGCCGAAGGCAACCTGATTCACTATAACAATGAAGTTTTCGACATAAGGCTTGACGCGCACTATGAGAACGTGCTTCTCAAGATCAAGGCCCCGACAGGCAATAAAATCGACGGCTATTCCGTCAGGCTCGGTACCCCATACAGCAAGAACGTGCTGATTACCAATGCCAATCATTCGGAAAAGGTCAATGCCGACTTCGATTGGATAAGATTCGGCAAGCCGGCGAGCCCGACCGTGATGAAGGCTTACAAGGAAAGTGAGACTACAGACATAATCTCCCTGCTGGAAGAACTGAAGGGAAAGACATTGACCACGGACGGCGACCACTACATAGTGAAAAATGGCTACATCTATACGACCGCTTACGTGAATGAGTACTACTACGACAGCAAGATGAAAGCCGCAGCGGACAGGACAGCCGAACTTAAGAAATTTGTCAATGCTGATGATCGTACCATGACTATTGCCTTCGGTGAGATCAAGGTAAGTGCCGACAAGCACAGTTCATATACGGACAATGTGGTGTTCTCCATCCGCCAGCGCTCCATCAAGTCGTTCTTTGACTTGAAAGCCGCCAATCCTTTCGGTGTGGAGCAGGTAGATGAAACCCCTGCCGGTAACTATAATAGCGCAGGTGGAAAAGTGAGCTCCTATAATGATTCGCATTACGGATATCAGAACTTCAGGAATGCTGTTGGGGCGTCATGGTCAACTCACATGGCCGCAAACTCCTCTGTCGGCTATGTAATGTCGACAGGAAACAAGATAACATTTGACAGAACTGCGCTTAAGGCAACTTATGGCATATATCAATGTCTGTCGAGAAACAGGGACGAGAACGGGGACGGAAAAATCGACGGCGATGAAATCAAGTGGTACTTGCCGGCAGTTGACCAATGTTCCAATTATTGGTTCGGAATGAACTCGATGCCGAGCGAGGCCAGAATCGAGATGAAGAGTAATGTGGGAAGCTTGAACAATTACTGGAACAGTACTTCGGAGCATGCGACATGGTGGGCTGATGAAGGTTCCGCCTATGGCGCGGTTTATAATGAAGCAAAAGTCAGATGCGTACGTTCATTGAAAGATTATTCGGCAGAGACCACCAAACTGACATCCATCGATTCGGAGAACAGAATCGTCTATATTACAGGCTTGGACGAAAAGAGCGTGCGTCAGTCGAATACTGCCCATACCGAGTATGCCGCACACTACAGAGGTGATCTTGAAGACAAATTGCCTGAGGCCCTTCAGATTGCAAAGGACTTCCTGACGGCAAAGGTTTCTGCTACGGAAACCAAGTCAAAATTCACATTCTCAGAGGTCAGTACCGGTGAATGGTGCCAGAATTACTATACTGAGGATAATGGAAATGACCTTGGCTCATGGCGAATTCCGAACGAAAAGGAGCTTGCCGTGATCAATCACTATTATGCAGATCCTACGGGCCATACTGATTTGCTGACTGCCTCAAGAAGTAAGTATGCGCGTCCGAACTCATCTGGTGTTATGGTATTCTATGTGAACATATTTAATCAGATTACGACGAATATGACATACGACACGAGTACGGAGACGAGAAAGCCTATCGGCACCAACGCCGTATTCAAGCTTCGTTGTGTCCGCGATGCTGCTCCTAAGGCATCCGGCACTGGAGCAGACAGCAGCTCGAACACATACGAGAACGGAGGAAGTATCATCAAATAAACTGATTCAAAATGAAAAAACATATATATGGACTGTTCCTTTGTGTTCCGGTTCTCGCCAGTGTACTTGGCTGTTCACAGAGAGAGGATGTCCCTCAGACAGGCACTGCCAAGGAGATAACCGTCATCGGAACGCAGGATGATTTCACAGGCCTCAAGACACGCTCAATGGTCGGCGAAGTCCTTGACAACGGGGCAATTGCAATGGACTGGAGCGTAGGAGACCAGATAGGAGTATTCGGAACCGGCACCACCAGCAATGCATGCTTCACAAGTACAAATACATACCCTATCCGCGAGACCGGGTTCAAAGGAACTTGCGCCATGGGGGAGAAGCCGGAATATGCCTACTATCCTTATAATGCCAATGCCAGTGACAAGACTGCGATTCCTGTCAGCATTCCTTCAGTTCAGAATTATTCCGGAGTGGCCTCTGTAGCACAATACGATTTCAAGGCTGCCAATTCGTTCGCGGATTTGGGCGACGGGAAGTACCAGTTCAATATGAAACAGCTGGCATCGCTCCTGAGACTTGAGATCAATCTCAATGACATCGCGGCACTTCTGGCAGAAAAAGCTGTTGAGACCGCATCAGAGTCATTGAAATCCATTACCCTCAGTTCGGATGTCCGCATGACCGGTGACTTCACCTGCGACCTCACTAAACTTGAAGGGAGCAATGCCCTCAATTTCAGCGGCGACGCCGGGCAGACCATGGGATTGACAATCAATTTCATTGACAAGCCTGCTCTCTCCGGAACGTTGGTCGCCTACGCGGTTGTCGCGCCGGGCGCCCAGACGGGAAAGACGCTCACCTGCACGATGATTGTCAATGACTTCCTTTCCGTCAAGCTGTCGGCTCAGATGCTGTGCGATTTCGAGGGAGGAAAATATTATACCCTTCCTCTTAATGCCTCCGTATTTGTCAATAACGGTGCGGCAGTCGAGGACAAGACCCCTGCTGACGCGGAGCCCGTTGCCGGTCAGCCGTCCAACTGTTATATGATCAATGCTGCCAAGACGTATTCGTTTGATGCGACTGTCATTGGCAACGGCGAGGCTGGAATAATTGCAGATGCCGGTTTCCATACCACGAGTGCCAGCATTGACCCGAAATCTGCGAAACTGATGTGGGAGGATACCGAAGGCTTCATTTCAGGTGTCAGCCTTGTGAAGGGAAAGGTGCATTTTACGGCTGAGAAGAATGTCGGCAATGCGATGATTGCTGTCTTCGATGGCGCGGGAACTGTGCTCTGGAGCTGGCATATCTGGGGTGTCGGGGATACGATGCCGGAGGATGAGGTGGTTTACAGTCAGGCTACCATCAGTGAGAATTCCACGTTAAAAGTCAAGTACACTGTCATGGACCGTACACTCGGAGCATTGTCCAAGACGTCTTATTTCACGACGCTTTATCAGTGGGGACGTAAGGATCCGATTCCTAACAGTACTGTTTATTATGTGGATGGTCAGGCCGTCGAGATAGAGACGATTTATCCTGTCCACAAGCCGGGTTCGGCAGCAGATGCTACAATACTTACCTCAATTCAGCATCCGGAGTGCATCATAGATGACTATAAGGGTCAGGCAGGAGATTGGCTTGCCAGCGACAAGACCAATAATTATAATCTCCTGTGGGGAGATGCCAATACCACTTATGTGTTTAATAAATCCAAGCCGGCTGCAGGAAAGGGATGGACAAATGTCAAAACCATCTACGACCCGTGCCCGTCCGGTTATAGAGTTTCCAGCAAGTTTACGTGGACTGGATTCTGTGGCTCGTCTTCCGGGGATACAAAAAATATAGACTACATTAATTTCGTCAAATACGAGAACGGCTACTACTTCAAAAAGAATTCCAGCGATGGTGTCGGAATCTATTTCCCTATGACAGGCTCCAGAGGATGCAAGACCGGTTCATTATGGGTTGGAAGTGGTGCAAGTGCTTACAGTTCATTGAACTACGACGCTTCATATTGGGCGAGCGCTCCGTCGCAAAATCTCGGAAAAGGTGCAAGAATGAGCATCAGTCCTTATGTTGCTTCACCATCTTCATCAACTCAAACCAGTGCCAACAGCATCAATACTGTGGATGAGTCCGGAAACAGATCCGCAGTGCATCCGGTCCGCTGCATACGGGAACAACCGAATCCGTGAGTTGATTACAGGCAATGCCTGACCAAAACACTGAGCGCCAATATTCAGAATCCATGAATATTGGCGCTCAGTGTATATTATATTTATGTCGCTCTGACCGACGGGCTTGTAACGCTTATTTGTCGGCCTCGTGACTGCCTTCCTCTTCTTCCTTAGGAAGAACGATAGGACGGAATCGCTTCTGTCTGCGCTCCCAACGCTCACGAGCAAACTGCTGCATGTCGATTGCCTGGTCGTTCTCGTCGATGATTTCCAGACCGAGGATAGTCTCGATGATGTCTTCGAGGGTTATGATACCCTGGAAACAGCCGTATTCGTCGATGATGAGAGCCATCTGCTCATGCTTCTTGAGCAATTCCTCCCAGATATGTCCGCAGGAATCCTCCTCCTTGAAATAGGATATAGGGCGTTTCAGTTCCACCAGTCTCTTGTCGAACTCGTCATCCGCGAGACCCTCCAGAGCATCGCTCAAGAGAATATATCCGGTGATGTATTCCGGCGAATCCCCATAGACTGGAATTCTGGAGAAATGCAGGTAAGTCTCGTTCTTGTAGAAATTTTTCAATGTCATGTTCTCCTGGGCCGTCATCGCTACAATTCTCGGAGTCATCACATCGCAGGCCTGCACCTTGTCCAGCTTCATGATATTCTGGATGACCTTGTTCTCGTCAGAGTCTATCACACCCTCCTCCAGGCCGATGTTCGCCATCGCCGTCACCTCGTCCCTGCTCACGGTCGCCTCGTCCTCATCCTTGCTCAACAGATTGGTAATCAGCTGGACAATGATGACAAGCGGCCACATCAGTATGGTAAGGAAAGAGATTACCGATGTCACGAAACCCATCAGATTCTTCCAGTATGTCGTTCCGATAGTCTTCGGGACAATCTCCGAAAACACCAGTACCAGCAATGTTGTCAATGCCGAAATGATGCCGAACCAGGTGCTTCCGAACAATATCGTCGCTTGGCGGCCCACAGCTGCTGCGCCCAGAGTGTTCGCGATTGTGTTCAATGACAGAATCGCAGCCAGTGGCCTGTCCGGATCAGATTTGAACTTGAAAAACTTTTCTGCAGGCTTGTATCCCTGCTCCTTCTTCATCGTTATGAATGAGAGCGGAGTTGACATCAATACCGATTCCAGAAGAGAGCAAAGGAACGAAACTCCCAGCGTTCCAAGCATATAAATTATAAGCAGTGTCATACTGTGTTCTTAGAATATTCCGCAAACATACATAAAAAATATGGATTTCATGAACTGTCATTGATAAAAAATACGGCCCCAGGTCGCAGCGTTGCGACTCTGGAGCCTTTCCTATGAAGCGAAATTAAGTGCTATTTGAATTTGCCTTCCTTTACGAAGTCATTGTATTCCTTCATCTCGTCATCCCAACCGGTGTATTTCATGCCCTTTACAACATACTTCTTGACTGTACCGTCCGGGTAAGCCCTGGAATAAGAATCGATTTCTATTGTGTCGATCTTGTTGCCATTGTTCGTGCCTGTAGTTCCGCCGGTAACGATTTTCCCGCTGAAGGAAATTGTGTAGTCTTTGTAACCCAGTTTGGTTGCTGCAGTATAGTAGCCTCCCTGGCCGGATCCTGCACCTTCGAGATATGGATTCCATGCGGTTCTCGGCTCGGTAGCAGTGATACCTGAGCATGTTAACGTCTGTTCTTTCAGATTGACATCGACTTTGAAACGGACGGCGTCCAGAAATCGCGTGCTGTTCAGAGACGTGGCAGCAGGGTTCAAGTCGGTAATGGTGACCCAAGCTTTGTCTGAATCATTGAAAGTCGTGTTCGTGACGAGGATCGCAAACACTGTGGATGGCTGTGTGGAACCATTCTCGTAGGCAAATGTGACATACTTTCCATCTATCTTCGAGATGGCAGTCATTTCGGGTTCATCGACCTTGTATGTCTCACATGAAATGACCGAAAATACGGCCGCCGACATCAATGCGAGGCTTTTGATTATTTTATTCATAATTCATTCATTTTAAGTTGATACGATCCTTATTTATGCCACCACATCTTCACGTTCAGAGCTACAGGCTCAGGTGAGTTGACGTTATATGTGGCTGAAGTCTTGGAATAGAGGAAACGCTGCGGATAACCGCTGTCCAATACACCATGATAGTCAGTGATCGTCTTTCCTCTTGTAGGGTAGCCTGTCCTGTTGAGGTCGAACCAGGACTCTGTAGGCATGCAGCGGACGTTGGATGCCCATTTGTGATTAATAATCTGCTCTACCATGCTCTCGGCGCTTCCTGATTTGAAGGCGTATGGGCCGGCCAACAGAGTCTGGGCGTCAGCCTCCTTGCATTTTGCTCTTGTAAAAGCAGCCTTGATTGCTGTTTCATAGGCAGTCTTTGCTTTTGCCGCGTTGCCAAGTCTTGCATAAGCCTCTGCCTTGAGGAATTCAGCCTCATCTACAGTTCCGAAATATACCGGATCTATCGCGCCTATGGCCAGACGGCTGGTCTTGGTAGGGTCACTAGGCAGACCATATTGCTCTCCTCTGAATTTTCCGTCAGGATTGCTGTCGTAGTAATAAGCGAATCTCGGGTCTGATGCATCGAGTACATTGGCGATATCTGAACAAGCTCTGATGTTCATGTTGGAGTTGAGTTTACGACGGTCGTTCTCGTAAAGAGGGTTGGACTTGTCGGAAGCATCGAGGAAATTGTCGAATGCCGCGTCCTGTTTAAGGAGGTTGTCCTCGGAGAGAAGTGCCTCTATCTTGGACTTGTTGGTGTTGAAATCACGCAACATCATCTTGAGGTAGAGGGTGTTTGCGAACTGGAGCCATCCGTCGATATTGCCTCCGAACACCATGTCCGAAGAAGCCGACAGATTGTTTGATTCGTCAGTCTTGGCCTTGGCATGAAGTCCGCGAACCTCTTCGAGAATGCCGATGATATGTTTCTGCATATCCTCGCCTGAATCGAAATGAGGATTCTGTGATTCAGTCAGATACCCTTCCGAGTAGGCGACTTTGTCGTAAAGGCTGGTAAGAAGATACAGATTGTAGGCCAGCATTGTCTTTGCCTCCATTACATAGTTTGTGTTGCCTTCTTCAGCCTCACCCTTGGTTATGATTTCCTTCAATGTCGGCATGATCGAACCATAGAAGTAACTCCACGGGCTGGTGAAAGATGAATTGGTGACATCGTAGGTCATGTTGGTGTAGTACTGGTTGGCGGTGCTGCACTGGTTGACATACTGTGCCCAGAAATAGCCGTACAAGTTTATGTCATAGCCAACCTTGTAGGCAGTCATGAGCTGTGTCGTAGGAAGGAGGCTCTTTATCTTAGCATCCGCCACGTAGTTCGGATCCGTATTGATGTCCAGCCAACTCTTGCAGCTTCCCATCGAAAGAAGTGCAAGCGCTGAGGCGAAATATGTATATATCTTTTTCATAATCAATCCTAGTTAAATAATTAGAATACAATCTTTACGCTACCACCGAATGTCCTGGTGGACGGTGCTGAGAAATACTCTCCGTACTGGGATGTCAGGTCATTGCCGTAGTTGGTGTTGTCCGGATCCACGAGTCCCTGCTTAGGAGTCCACATGAGGAGATTTCTGCCGACCAGAGAAACATTGATCGATGACAGCCATCTGACATTTTCGAACCACTTGTCAGGAAGAGTGTACGAAATGTTCAGTTCGCGAAGTTTCACGTATGTCTTGTCGATAAGGAAGTCGCGATATACAGAGTAATTGTTGGAGTTGTTATACAGTCCGTGAACATTATAGAAAGAGTTTATCGGTCTGTCATTTTCCGCATAGACAGGGTTGCCAGCACCGTCTTTTCCTACCTGAATCACTGAATTCGGATAAATCCAAGGGTCTCTCAGGTTGTACATTGTCTCTTCTGCGTTACCTGTGAAGTAAAGAGTTGACTTGGTGGCTGAGTACATGAGGCCGCCATGACGGAAGTCGAAGTTGAATCCGAGTGAGAGTCTTTTGTAGCGGATTGTGTTGTTCAGACCCATAGTGTAGTCTTCTTCAGCCTTTCCGAGAGTGGTATAATTCGATTCATCGTATGTAGGGAGACCCGTGTTCTGGTTCACGATAGTCATGCCGTAATATGGGCTGGACTTGTCTTCCACCTTATTGATTTTGTAGTCAACCCATGTGGTGAGAGACTCTCCGACTTTCGCCTTCAGCTGAGGACCCTTTGTGAGGCCGTAGATCTGGTACTCCTTGACGTCATCCCAAAGAGACTTGACCTTGTTGTTGTTCTTTGAGAAAGTGTAGCCGAGATGCCATTCCCAATCCTTGGTCCTTACAGGTACGATTCCTACGGACAATTCGATACCCTTGTTCTGTATTTTGCCGATGTTGCGTACTGCTGAGGTGTGTCCTGACTCAGGTGCAAGTGTCGCGGAGATGATCTGGTTCTTGGTTATCTTGTTATAGAGCAACGTCAAAGCTCAGCCGGTTGTCGAAGAATCTTGCGTCGATACCGATTTCCGCTTCAGTGGAAATCTCAGGCTTCAGGTCTGTCGAAGGAATTCTGCTGCTCTTTATGAGTCCCGAGAAACTGTTCAGAGGGAATGTGAGTTTTCCGAATCCGCCGCCTGCAGAACTGAGATAGTAGTATGCCGATGTATAATATGTAGGTGCATCGTTACCTGTCTGGCCGTATCCTCCGCGAATCTTGAGGAAACTGATGACACTGTTCTTCATCGAAGGGATTAATTCCGTGAGGATGACCGAACCGTTCACTCCGTAGTAGAAGAACGAATTGTTATCGATTGGAAGTGTCGAAGACCAGTCGTTTCTGGCTGACAATGTGAGATATACGGAGTTTTTCCAACCGAAGTCGGCCTGTGCGAACACTCCCATGAGGCGACGCTTTTTGATCTCTGAACTTGCTGTCGGGGTGGCTCCGCTGGTATTCATGAAACTTGCCCATTCTTCGATGGCGACTCCGCTCAACTTTCCATATAATCCGGAACCTGTTCTCTGGTTTACGTTAAGTCCCGCTACACCGTGGAGAGACCAGTCCTTGCCGAAGGTATAGTCGGCATTCAGCAGGAAGTTCGCGTCCACCTGTGAAGTCCTGTATGAAGTCTCAGAATATGAACCGTTCTCCGGAGTCGCTCCGTTGACGTCAGAATAGGAACCAGGGTTGAAGGTCCAGATGTCAGTATAAGTCTTCTGGATGTAGTTGGTAACATCAAGACCACCTCTGGTGATGAACTGCAAGCCTTTTGTAAGCTGGAGGCCGAATTCAATGTTGCCAAAAATTCGGTCGTCCGAATAGGTCGAATAGTTGTGGTCGAGAATCCACCATGGGTTCATGGCATACGGAGTGTAGTAGTTGTCCGCATTATTGTAGATGCTCTTGTAGTCTTTCAGCTCGCCATAATCGACGTTCACAGGATACTGGATGATGTTCTGATAGATGGTCGCACCTCCGCTTCCCTGTCCGGTCATGTTGTTTCTCACGTCCTTGCGGATGTAGTTGATGCTGTAGTTCAGCCAAGCAAGACCGTCATTGATCTTGGTGTTGCCTCGGAACGAGAAGTTGTGTCTCTTGTAGTAGTCGTTGCTTCCCGGAAGAATACCGTTCGAGTAGATGTTGCCGTAGGAAGCCACGAAACCTGTGGTCTTGCTTCCTCCCTTGACACTGACGGTATTGTTTGTCTCAAATCCGGTAGCATAGAAGTTCTTCAGCGAATTCTTCTTGAAAGAGAAGTCGGTGAATGAAGGGTCCGCGCCGTTGTACTGATGGGCGCCCGGTCTCCATTCCACGCGTCTTCCGTCGAGGAGGTTACCCCATGAACCGTTCTCTGTCATAGAGTAGTTTCCGAAAGGATTGCCGTCAGGTGAGTAGAACCAGCCTGCACCGAATTTGTCCTGTAACTGAGGAATCCTCAGAACAGTGCTGGCCTGGAATGAACCGTCGTAGGTGACCTTCACGTCCTCGTTCTGCGAACCGCGTTTGGTCGTGATGAGAATCGCGCCGTTACCTGCACGTGAACCGTAGAGGGCGGTAGCTGAAGCTCCCTTGAGGACGGTAATGGACTCGACATCCTCAGGGTTGATGTCGGCAGCCTGGTTACCGAAGTCGATGGAGTTGTTCAGGCCGTGGCTTCCCATTGCGCCGTTTGAGATAGGCACACCGTCGATAACGTACAACGGAGCATTGCTTGCGAGTGATGAATAACCTCTGACGATGACCTTCTGGGATGTTCCGGTGGCTCCGGCAGAGGAAATCTGCATACCTGCGACCTTTCCTGCCAGTCCCGAGAGGACGTCTGCTGAGCGACCCTTCGTCAATTCGTCTGAACGGACTGTTGTGGATGCGTAACCAAGAGTCTTTTCCTGACGAGTCATACCGGTTGCAGTCACGACAACCTCGTCCAGTCCCACTGCGTCGATCGACAGGACGACATTGATTACATCTTCTGTGCCTATAGGTACGATAGCATCTTTCATTCCGAAGAATGTTACCTTAAGAACTGTGCCCTTGTGGACTTTCAATGAGTATTTTCCGTCTGTATCAGTGACTGTTCCGATGTTTGTACCTTCGACAAACACGGCCGCTCCTGGAATAGGGAATCCGTCTTCAGCTCCTGTAACAGTACCGGTAATGATTCTGTTCTGGGCTAAAGCTACGCTCATGCCTAAAAACAGGCATAGCGCGAAAGTTAGAAGTTTTTTACCCATAAGCTTTAATTTTTTTTTGTGAAATCTTACGATATGTGGTTAATAATTGTAAGGTGTCTTGGGTGGTTTGCTTTCAAATTGAATAACGCTTGTGTCTTAGTGTAATTCTAAAAATGTTGACTATTAGTGCTTTATACTTGTGTTGGGCGCAATATAGGTAGGTTATTTTGAAAAAACAATAGTTTTGGACAAAAAACTTAAACGTTTTTTATTTTTGATACAAAAGGTTTTAAATTACACTTTTGGTGTTTTTGACTTTTAAAATGTTATTTTTGGCCGGTTTTTCGCCTTCTATCCCACAACTGATTTCATTTTCGGGGATTTGATATATCTTTGCAGCCGTTTACAATGCGACAAAAAATGAGAAAAACCATATTGATTACATTGGCTGCAGCTGTAATGTGCTGTGTATCAACTGAAACTTATTCCAAATCGTCTCGTGGGACAAAAGAGGCCAGACAGACTGAGAAAAAGACCGGATGGGAATTCGGTGTCCTGCCATGTCTTACATATTCTTCCGACATGGGTTTCCAGTATGGCGTATTCGGAGACTTCTATTATTATGGGGACGGCTCGACATATCCAAATTACAGAGACAAGATAAGTTATGAGGCTTCCCATTTCACCAAGGGCCTGACCAGACTGTATCTGGCATATGACAGCAAAGTGCTGATTCCCAAGGTCCGGACTACTTTAAGCTTCACTTACATTGACGATCCTCTTTATAATTTCTGGGGGTTCAACGGTGCTGCTTCTCCCGTTTTCAAGGCATTGACCTCGAACAAGTCCTATGCGTCTCAGATTCTGGACGGGACCATTCCGGCCTCTGATGCGGCTCTTTTCTCCTCTATGGGAGTGGACCCGTTGAAGAACGTTTCCTATTATTATACAAGCCGCGACATTATAAGGGCCCTTGCTGATTTTCAAGGCAATATAACGTCTCATCTTCTCTGGGCCGGCGGCATAAGCTACTGGAATTTCCGGATGGGAGATATCAATGAAAGGAAGTATGGCTATGATGCGAAGTCCACTTTGTACAATCACTATAAGCAGTATGGCGTAATCAGGGACTCGGAAGCAAAGGGAGGCAACAGACTGGAATTGAAGGCGGGACTGGTTTATGACAGCCGTGATTTCGAGACAGCTCCGAATAAGGGTATATGGTCAGAGATTTATGTAAACGGTTCCCCGGATGTTTTTGGAGACGGATTCAATTATCTCAAGTTGAGTGCCCATTTCCGTCATTATGTCCGTATCCCTTTTGGTCTCAAAGTCGGTGACCCTGTGTTTGCTTACCATCTTGCATATCAGGGAACCGTAGCAGGCAAAGCTCCGTTCTATATCCAGCAGAATGTTACTGCCCTGATTCTCAAGCAGCTGATGTCAGAAGGACTTGGCAGCTCGAATACTCTCCGCGGTACCCATGCCAACCGTCTGATAGGCGACGGCTATGCCTGGGGTAATTTCGAGCTTCGTATCAAGATAGTGAATTTCAAGTTGCTGAAGCAGAATTTCTACTTGGCTGCCAATCCGTTCTTTGACTGCGGTATGATTGTGCAGCCTTATCGTGTCCATGAGATGAGTGCCTTGCCTGAAATCGGTGTCCTGGCTCTCGAGGCCGGCTATAAACCGGCCGAAACTGAGAAGTATATCCGTAACATGGCGCACCAGTTCATCTATAGCGGAGGCGTCGGCCTGAAATTGGCCTGGAACCAGAACTTCATCCTCTCTGCCGAGGTGGCACACAATTTCAACACCGGTATCGGTGCCCCGTTCTGGATTTCCCTCGGCACGAATTATTGCTTCTAGGAAGTGTCTGCGGACAGTGTCAATGACAGTCAGGCCCTGCCTGAGGGACTACTTCCTGATGATTTCCACATCGTTTCCGCAGTCGTATATGGCCTCCTTGTCCATGTACGTCACACTGGACGGAACATATACTTTCCTGAGGTTCCGGCACTTCTCCACGGCATAGGCCTCGATTCTCTCCGTTCCTTCCGCGAAAACTATCTCCTCTACATTCTCCAGATGGTAGATGAAATTCTTTTCGATGACCTTCACCGGCTTGAGTTCCAGTTTCGTTATCGCCGACGGAATGAAGTACGGCGCATCGTTACCTATATTGTATAGCACATTCTTGTATGCGGTCAGAAACTTGTTTGCGGGGTCAACATTGATTTCACGCAGGGAACTGAAGTTGCTGCTCAGATAGACCGTGTTCTCCCCGACACTCTCCACATTGCTTCCAAGATACAATTTCGTGAAAGACCCGCTGACCTTTTTTGAAGGGCAGAAAGACGTGATTCTGAAACCGTTGACACTGAACGGAACCATCACATAATCAAGTTCGGAGTCCTTAACCTCTGCGACATTGAGGTTTCCCTCCCCGAAATTATAAGCGAATCCCTCGTCCTCGAACAGATTGAAATCGGCCCTTGTCGGCTGAAGCACATCTCGATATTTCCCGGTGTCATCCATTTTGTAGTCAATGCCGTTTGTAGGGTCGCTGACGTGCCATTCTCCATTCACATATGCGTAATTCCAAGCGTGGCCGCCAATCCCGACGAGCCAGCCGTTCACGCACATTGCCGGAATGTCCTGGCTCTGGCACATTATCTTGAACAGATTTGCATAACCCTGGCAGATGCAGACCCTATGAATGAAAACATCGTACGGGTCGAGATATATGGTCTCATTTCCGCTGCCGTACCTGACATTCTTCACGATCCAACTGAAAATATTGTCGTATGTCTGAATCTTGCTCTCAGCCTTCAGGTTATTGTCAATGAATTGCCTGATCTCAGAAAACTGCTTCTCCGTAATCTTGGTTTCGCCCGGTGTCAATGTCCTTGTCGGGTCCACGGCCTCCAGTAATTCGCGCAGCGCGAGTGCCCCGTCTGCCGGCAGCCGCTTCGCCCCGTCATCTTTGGGAAAGTCAATGCTGACCGGCGGTTCCTTGTCCGGAATCTGTTCCCTGCCGTTCTCTTTTCCGCAGGACGCGAATCCCAGGGCAACCATCAATGTTATAATTAGTACCTTATTGTTCATGTGTCTTTCGTTTGCAGCGGCAAATGTAATATTATTTCACTGTCATTGATGCGAAAAATTCCTATATTTACGAGAAATTGCTTGGAAAATGAAAAGAATATTTGTAGCATTGACATTGACCTTTATCGCGACGGCGTCATTGGCGCAGACGGGGACTTGGAGCGGCAGGTTGGACGTTTCCGGCGCGACGCTTTCGCTAGTTTTTCACATGGGCGACAGCACCGCCACTCTCGATGTGCCAGACCAGGGCGCGAAGCAGATTCCGGTATCGGTAAAACGCTCCGCCTTCGGTTCCGTCGAATTGGGAATTCCGTCCATAAATGCTTCATACAAAGGACTTTGGACAGGTAAACTCATCACCGGGACATATACGCAGAACGGAATGTCGTTTCCGCTGCCTTTGACACCCGGAGCCCCGGTTCTGAGGCGTCCCCAGACCCCTGTCGGTCCATTTGCCTATGTCAATGCCGATGTTTCGTTTTCCAATGGTGATGCTGTTCTGAAAGGGACATTGACAATGCCGGAGAACTGTTCCCGGGAGACTCCTGTGCTCCTCATGGTTACAGGAAGTGGGCTGCAGAATCGGGACGAGGCAGTGTTCGGTCATAAGCCGTTTGCGGTGATTGCCGATGCGTTTGCCAATGCCGGTATCGCGACATTGAGATATGATGACAGGGGATTCGGCGAGTCCACAGGCGATGTCGTTTCGTGTACCACGGAGGACTTGAAGAACGATGCTCTTGCCGGGATTGGTCTTCTGCGTGGGAAGTTTGACCATGTCGGTGTGCTCGGGCACAGTGAAGGCGGAACCATTGCCCTGATGTTGGCTGCGGAGGGCAAGGCGGATTTCGTGATAAGTCTGGCAGGTATGGTTGCCTCCGGCTCCGAGACTCTTCTGGACCAGAACCGTCGTGCGCTCCAGATGGCCGGGATGCCAGAATCTGAGATCAGCAACTATTGCAGATTTCTGGCTGACGCCTACGATGCTGTTGTCAATGATATGCCGTTTCCATCTCCTGAAAGTTATTATCTCTCTGCTGCTCTCAAGCAGAATGCGTCTATGCTAAGCGCTTCACTGAAAACGCCGTACATGAAACATTTCTTGAAGATGAATGTGTCGGACATCTTAGGCTCCGTCAAGTGCCCGGTAATGGCCCTCAATGGCACCAAGGACATTCAGGTGTCTTGCGACCGGAATCTCTCCCTTCTCCGCCAAGGTCTGCCCGGCGGCTATTCCGAGTCGGTTCCTGTGACAGGCTCCGGTTCAGACCTTGGCTCCGGTTCAGGCTCAAATTTCCGGTCTGCCACTGCTCCAACCGCAGAAACCCGTTCCGTTTCCCGGTCCTCCTCTGTATCCGTTCCCGAGAATTCTTGTGTCAATGTCATCAGGGCCGAAACTGGTCTGAACCACCTCTTCCAGCACTGCCGGACCGGCGCAGTATCGGAATACAAAGAAATCGAAGAAACCTTCTCCCCGGATGTCCTCGCCGAAATGACAGCCTGGCTGCATTCTATCTTTGCCCGCTGAACACGAACTGTATTACGGCTCGTTCGTGCATTTCCTTTTCCACTCAAAGCCATTTTTCCTGCTGAACACGAACTGTGCTACGGCTCCTTCTGTTCCGTTGTTTTGTCGGCAAGGAGCAGAGGTGCTCTGCGTATGGTAATTTTGCTGCTTTCTGTATCGTAGATGATTTGTGAACTGTTTCCTCTTTCATCCACGTCTTTGTCTTTGATATATTTTGAGACGGCATTTCTGAGTGATGCGTATGACAAACCGATTTGTTCGGGGGAGAACATTGAATAAATTGCTGATAGTGAACCAAATGTATATATTTCGCCTCCGTTCTTGAATATTAGCGAAATCACGCTCTGTCCCTTTTTCATTGAATCCTGTTTTTTGCCTTGCTTGGCCAAATATACGACTTATTTTTTGATTTGTGACAAATATATGAAAAAAGCAATATTTACTATTGCAAATATATTATATTCGTCATATCTTTGATTGGCCTTACAATGTTTCTGGCTACCGCAAAAAAACGGTGTAAATATCGGCCTGATTTTACACCGTTTAGCTCAAAATGATAAATTGGTGTAAAAAATGGCGTTATTTTACACCGAATAGTGGTCAGGTCCAGTTGCCGGCAAACTATCGGACAGACTGACCGGAAACAAAACGCAAAACCAAAACATAACTCAAAACGGAAATAACTATGGCAACATTCAGAGAAAAAGAAAATTACTGCCGGCGCACGTTTGATGAAAACGGGCCATATTGGCATCTATATACATCTGGCAAGGAAACGCCGTTGATGTTCAGAACCGAGGACGACTATGTGTTTGCAATGAATGTAATTGCCCAGATGGCCTTTGAATATCATGATATTAGAATCCTTACCTTTGAGATAATGGGAAATCATATCCATATTTTGGCGGAGGGACATTCTGACAGGCTTCTGACTGCATTCACATTTCTGAAGAAACGCTTGACTCGCGGTATGAAGGAGAGTTTTCCGGGTGGCCTTCCTGATGGGTTTTCACCGACATTGAAGGAAGTGTCAGATTTGGAAGCAATGCGAAATACTATTGTCTATGTCAACCGAAATGGTTTTGTCTCGGATTGTAATGTTACTCCGTACAGTTATCCATGGGGTGCAGGGCCCTATTATTTTGGACATGAGCCGGTGACTGCGACTACTTTTCATGATATTACAACTAAACAGGGCAGAAATATGTTTCGTGGCCGTATCCCGGATATACCTGATAGTTGGCCCGTTGCCGACAGATTCGTTCTTCCTGTTGCATATTGTTCAATCAAGTTTGCCAAAGCCATGTTCAGGGATGCTCATCATTATTTTTCAATGCTATGCCGTAATCTGGAAAGTTATAGCGGTGTGGCGGCTGAAATTGATGACCAGGACTATCTGACTGATGGTGAGCTCTTTGCCAGGCTTGTATCCATCATCAGACAGCATCATCAGAAAACTTCTTTACGGGAACTGTCAAAAGCTCAGAAACTGGATCTCGCACGCGCTCTCCATTATGACTACAGATGTTCCAACGGCCAGCTCCGTCGTGTCATCGGTCTTACGCAGTATGAAGTCGATACACTGTTTCCATTGAAACAATCATCAGACATAGGACAGTAAAGCTCACGCGCATTTTTTGCGATAATGAAAAAATATTTATCTTTACGGGCGGACATTGGTCTGGGGAATGTGAAAAATCATTGAATGACAATTAATTGATATTATTATGATACTTACTACAACACCGACCGTTGAAGGTCACAGCATCAGGGAATACCGCGGTATTGTCTGCGGGGAAGTCGTTGCCGGCGTCAATTTCATCAAGGACTTCACCGCAAGCATCCGGAACGTCATCGGCGGCCGTTCGGGCTCATACGAAAACGAATTGATCAAGGCCAGGGAAAATGCATTGAAAGAAATGTCGGACCGCGCGAGAGAACTTGGTGCCAATGCTGTCGTCGGCATTGACATAGATTATGAGGCTCTGGGCGCGGACAACGGAATGTTGATGGCGACAGCCTCCGGAACCGCGGTTGTGATAGATTGACAGAATAATCCCCTCATATTCGATTGAATGTGAGGGGTTTTAGGACTTAGAAATCTTCGAGTATTACCCTTATGTGAATATCGTCTCCCGGATCGGAATCCTTGCAGCTCCAGAACTCCGTGGCCGGCAGTCCCGGAATGCCCCTCACCGTGCATGCAATCTTTCCGTCGGCATTGATAATGTAAGACAGGACCTCATTCGTCTTGTCATCATCTTTATACAGGACGAATCCCTCTCTGTCGCTGGAGGCACCGAAGATCCACATGAGGAAAATGCTTCCGGCATCGAAATCTGTCAATTCATATTCCTCATAAGAAGAAAACTCGAAAGGATATTTCTTGTCCGAATACCTTACCTGACACGTTCCGTCACTGTTGATATTGATACGGGCATCCACAAGCAGACTGTCAGAATCATTTTCAGTGCGCATCTTTCTGAAGGGGATGGAGTATTCATAACCCTTGCCGCAGTCGTAAATGCCTGTCAATGTGTAAATTGGACTCCAGTCGCCGTCGCCTCTCTTTATGTATATGCTGCCGAGCGATTCTGTCAACGGAATACCAATCATGAAGTCATTGTCATTGCACTTGAGGTAGATGAAATTTCCGTCTGCCTTCACTTGCTTATACTCGTTCCAGACCTCATGCCTTTCAGTCGGACGATACTCGTACCAGTCCATGCCGTCCCTCACGAAATAGCCGCCTTTATAGCAATAGATGTCCTTTGCAAAATCAGGTAGATAATCATAGATTTCGCTTGTGGTATATATCTGGGTCCAGTCTTCTCCTGGTTTGGCATAGAAGAAATTGGCTGAAGCCGTTTTCGGGACACTCACACTGCAGGCGGAATTCTTGATGTTGAAGAAATTGGCCTCCTCATTATACTGCTCGTAAGAAGCCCAGACACCTGTCTTGTAATCAGGACGATACTCCTCCCAATGCGAACCGTTTCTCAGAAAATAACCTCCGTCATAAGAGTAGAGGCCTGTTTGGCCGAATGCCGGAATCAATGTCGGGATCAATGCCAGTATGCTCACCAGAAGAAATCGATATTTCATAATATTTTCTATTTAAAGTTCCCTCAACAAATCTTGCAAATATATCAATTTATGAGAGAATAATCATCAGTTTTTTTGTCAATGCTACCGGATATGCCGTATGCCGGAATCACTGTCCAGTCATGTCTGAAAATCGTGGTGTTTCGTTTTCTGGTAGTAATTACGTATGAAAAACAGCAAAATTACGTAAAATTACGTATTTGCTTGGCTGCTGATACTCAGTACCTTTGGCGTGTTCACTTTCTTTCAGCCGTCATTGACATTGACAAGGTTGAAATATTATATGACTACATGAATATTAACAATTTTAAAACAAGAACACTATGAAACGAGTATTATCAATCCTTCTGCTGGCATTGACAATTTCCGTATTGGTGAATTGCAAGAAGGACAAGCATCCTTCAGAAGCCAAAGGCCTCAGCATAACACCTGCTGTTGTGGAAATATCGGATGGGGAACAATTGCAGCTCGAAGTCAAGACGAGTCCGGAGAATGCTTCGGACCGCGATGATATTCTGGCATCCGTTGTCTGGAAATCAGGGGACGAGTCAGTAGCTAAAGTTGACAATAAAGGTTTGTTGACAGGAATGCTGGGTGGTGAAACCACGGTTACTGCATCAACTCCTGACGGAAGTCTTTCGGCAAGCTGTAAAGTGACCGTGAAGATGGTACTTACTGATGACAAGGATGTTACTGCTTATTTTGACCCTTATTTTGCGCATGCTCTAAGTCTTTGCGGGGCAATCAAGGATCCCGAAAAGATTACTTATGCGGATGTGAAAGACGTTACGGAAGCATTCATACCTACAGCCTGGAAATCCAGACTCCAATCTGTCAGAGGACTGGAATTGATGCCTTCCCTGAAAGAACTTTCAGTAATGGGTTGCGTAAACCTCACCGAACTGAACGTAAGTAACTGCACGAAACTCGAGTCTCTCGTGGCAGATGAAACCAAGTTGACGACCTTGGATTTGAGCAATTGCCCGCTGCTGCATTCTTTTTCTGCGGAGAAGAGCCAATTGTCCCAGATTACATGGGGTGAGAAGAATGAATTGGTTAACGTGCGTTTGTATGAAAATGCTCTGAAGGTTGTCGATATTGGGTCTATGCCTAAACTTGAAAACTTGAGTCTAGAGCGTAATGAAATTGAAGAAATCCACTTGAACGAGTGCCCGAAGTTGAAGCGTTTATTTGTTTCTTACAATAAACTGAAGAGTGTTGATGTCTCCGGATGTCCGGAAATCGAATTGCGCAGTCCTTACTATAATCCTGGAGAAAATGGAGTCTTCAAAGTCTATCACCCGTCTATTACCACGCACTACGGCATGACCAGTTGGCTGATGACACCTGGAGATGAAAGCAGCAGGGTAACCATGCTGTTGTATTGTGAGAATGCCCCTAGAATCAAGACTCAGCCACAGAGTGTTACGGTGTCCTCTGGTGAACAGTTCTCGCTTGAGGTCGAAATGGAGTCTGATACTGGAAACCTGCAATATCTTTGGTTTCTGGGAGGAGAATCTGAGTCGCAGGACGGGTTGAAAACTTTCGGTTTGTATCCGTTGGAAGATCAGTCGTCATCCGACATGGAAGTAAGTGGCAGCAATACAAATGAATTGAAAATGACAATCCGGTACAATAAGTCAGACATAGATCCGAATGCCAGTAATTATTCCTTCGTTTGCTACATTTGTGATACGGACAAGAAGACTGTGACATACTCCGTTCCAGCTAGTTTAACTTTCAAGTAACATAGATATAGTAACCTTCAAAAAATAACCTGCCTCATCTTAAGGAATCTTTTCGGTCTATATCTGTTTTCTCATCAGTCATGTGCCACCGGCACACTCCTTCTTCGAAAATAGATCTATCCTCGAAAATCTTCTCCTAATCTGAGGCAGGTTATTTTTTTTCACGTTACTAAAATAATACTACGGTCTCGCGGAACACAGGATTTTTTTCCCCCACCCCCTTGCCCCATTACTTCATATTCTTGGGATAGCGTACCGTGAAGCATGCGCCCTTGAGCACAAACGAACGTCCATAGAAGATTTCGCCGCCGCAGCGTTCGAGAATATTCTTGCAGATGGCCAGTCCTAGACCGGTACCGCTGCTCTTGGTCGTGAAATTAGGCGTAAACAGCCTGTTGCGGTTCTCATCCTTGATACCGGGACCGTTGTCCTCGATGACGATGTCGTAGAAGCCGTCCTTGGTACTGTTGCGCAGCGAGAGCACAATCTGTCCGTGAACCGGTTCCTTGCCCTCTTCTTGGTCCGCTGTCTGCTGATTCTCGATGGCCTGAACCGCATTGGTGAGAAGATTGACGAAAACGCGTATCAACTGAGGCTTAGGACCCATTACCATAGCGTCCTTCAGACCATAATACTGGAACGTGATATTGTCCTTGTCATCGAACATTGACACCTGGTCTGAAGCCATCTTGTCGAGGTCGATAGGAACCATCTCCTCAGAATAGAGCTTAGCGAAAGTCGAGAACTCATTGGCAGTATCGGTGAGAACTTCAATGCTGTCCAGGATAAGGCGTGAAATATCCTCGAATTTGGCCTCCCATGAAGGGTCGTTCTTGCTCTTGAGCCGTATGAGCCTCTGTATCTGAAGCTTCATAGGAGTAAGCGGATTCTTGATTTCATGCGCAACCTGTCTGGCCATCTCACTCCATGCTCTTTCGCGCTCGGCCTGGGCAACCTGCTTGCTGGACTCATAAAGGTCGTGGACCATCAGATTATAAGCCCTGACCAGCCCGGAAATCTCATCCTCATTGTCATAGATGATATATTCCAGTCCGCCGGTACGTGCATAAATCATCTTGCGTCCCATTTCAATGATAGGCCGGAACATCTTATCTACCACTCTTGTAGTCATGAACCTTGTGATTATCAGCAGGATAAAGAAAACGGTGATGACAAATATCGAGTGGAAGAGCGCATCTGTCTTGAAGGATATTCCAGGGTCGGTGTATGGTGCGCTTACGATGGCCAGAATCTTGCCGTTGTCATTGAAGACAGGCGCATACATCGTATAGAAGCCTACCCCGCCTATTTTCTCCTTGTGGATATAGTAGCGCTTGTTTGCATACATTATATTCCTGTAGGCATCCGGATTTGTTCTCGAACCCAGAATCATCTTTTCGAAAATCTCAGGAGAAGTCGTATTGAACACTTTGCCGCCAGAACTATACATGGTGATGTCCGACCTCGTGTAGTTTCCTATGTCATCCATCACTGCCGTCATGTCCTGGGTGATCATGTCCTTGTATGACGAGAATCCTCTGGTGCGGTTTTCCATGAGGGACTGGATTGTGGAAATCTTACTCGTCATCAGCCTCATGACATTGGCATCATTCCTCTTATAGACGAAGATGACCATGATGATGCTCATCGTGACCAGAGTCATCAGCATTGATATGAACAGCACCGTGTTTACTCTGGATTTGTAATAGTTTTTCTCGAACTCTCCTTCTTTCTTCTTCCTGAGTCCCAGCAGGCTTATCCAGAAATATGCTGCCAGACAAAGCATGCAGGCCGCAAGAATGTACTGGACCACGGAAATCTTAGGCCTGGAGATTACGATAGTCTCGTCAGAAGAGATATTGCTTACGAAATGGACGTATGAACTGTGCTTCAGTTTGCCTGAGCCGTCGTCATTCAGTCCGTCTTTGAACTTGCCTGTCAGAATGGTCGGATAAGGGTAGTCGCCCTGATAACTTACGAGATTGCCGTTTATGTATTTCGCGTACGAATACTGCTGAGGGATGATTACGGACCCCGGAGCTCCGGAATCCATGATGAAAGAATATCCGCGCTCCTCCCTGTCAGCCTTGGAATTGACTCCGAGAAGAAGCTTGACAGTGCCCTTGTCCGGCGAATAATATACGAACATGCCGGTATATTGCGCCCTTCCGTTGCTGTTCCTGCTATATACGAAACGGGAGTTAGGAGAAATCGGCACGGCACCTATCACCCTGTCATTGAAAAACTTGGCTATCTGGGGGTCGGAGACATTATCATTGAAAATGAACACGCTGATATCGAAATCCTTCGAGATTCGGCTCATGTAAGTCTCTGTGATTCTGTTCAGTATGACGCGGTAATCGTTTGTCGTGCGGATGACTTCCGGAATCGAATTGTCGGCGGCAATGGCATTTTCGACGCCCCTGAGCTGCAGCTCGAGTCCGAGGTCCCTGTCGATGGAAAGACGGTTAATCCAGATTTCGACTCTGTTTGCCTCTTTTTCATTGCCCAGAACTGAAAACAGCCCGAGGAAACACAGGGCGCAGGCCACGGCGAAGAATGACCTGCCGAACCTGGAGAATACGTCGTATTTTAGCCCTGTCAGATAGAAGACATTGACGCGGATTATCTGAAGCGAAAGCGGAATCACCGAAAGCAGCGCAAGGTAGGAAATGTAGATGTATAGCGAATAGCGCCCGAGCTGCATGAACTTGTAGAGTTCCAGCGAAATGTTGGAGTTGAGGATGAGGCTGCGGAAAGTGAAGAAGAGCCAGGTCAATGTCAATGCATCTGCTATGATGACGATGAATATCAGCCAGATGGACCTGTGCTTCAAGTCCTTCTTGACATACTCGCTGATTGCCGGCCTTGCAATGTATATGCAGCTGAAGACCAGCACAATCCAGATATTTATAATGAGTACCGCGCCGAGAGAATACAATAACGTGCCGCCTGCATAGACGGTAGGGGAGAACAGGCTGGAAGACCCCTGCATACCGTAGCCCGTCGCGTAGAAAGTTCCCATCACCGCGGTGAGCGCCAGTATGGATATCAGCATTGTCTTAATGTTCCGGTGTGACCATAGATATATGAGAACACCGAAGATGAAGAATGCGACTGACAGCCAAAGCATCGTGGTGTCAGGCAGAATCGGCATTATCCTGGCGGTCTCCTGCAGAAGTTTCATCAGCGGCTGCCCCTTGACGAAAATTACTGCCCCGCCGCTGTAATTTATAGGATATACGGAGAATCTGTCAGAAATCCTGAACTTGGGATTGATACCGTTTATGGACCTGGTATCCATGGTGTTGCGGATTTCCAGACCGCCGATTATCTTGCATCCGTGCCGGTCCTGTATAGACTTTACCAGATACCACTTCGGACCGATGTTCATGTACTTGACGGAGTTGTCGACCTCTGCAAGCGGGGATACGAAATTATATCGGAGATTTACAAAGCGCTGGACTACAAGCCTTTGGCTGACATCGTCATTGTCCAGAGAGAACTGGTTGCACCATGACTGGAGGGAGTCTCCGTAATACCGGTACACCACCATGTCGGAAGGCAGGCCCTTTAGTTCCAGCCATCCGCCCTGGTTTTCTTTCAATGCCCTTTCCATGTAGGATTCGAGCTGGCGGAATCTGGTGTTGACCACCTTGTTCATGTGACGTGCGGCGAAATCCGAGAAATCGGCACGCCTGTCCAGAAAGACATTGGCCAAGAACAAGAGGCCCGCAACTACGAAAGAAAACAGCCAGATGTTCTTGTTGAGCCTGCTTTTCAATGATTCTTTTTTCAATGCCATTGTCCGTTCCTCCTATTCGTGGTGATATGGCTCTCCTTTTATGATTGTGAATGCCCGGTAAAGCTGTTCTGTGAAAATAACCCTTACCATCTGGTGGGAAAAAGTCATATCAGACAGGGAAATCTTGAAGTCGGCCCTGTCATAGACTGCCTTGGAAAAGCCGTATGCACCACCTATTATGAAAACAATGTTTCTTCCGCACGTGGACATCCTTTCCTGGAGCCACGTCGCAAATTCCATGGACCTGAACTGCCTGCCGTGTTCATCCATGAGCACGACAAAGTCGGCAGGCTTTATCATTGACAATAATAATTCTCCCTCCTTCGTCTTTATCTGCTCTTTGGAGAGGGCAGAGACATTCTTCAGTTCGGGTATCTCGCTGACGGAGAACTGGGCATAATGCACGAGCCTGGATTTATACAAGTCCAGCCCCTCTTTTACCCATTTCACGTCTGTCTTTCCTACTGTAACTAACGTTATCTTCATTGTCAATGTGCATGTTGCACATGGCCGCATGACCATGCAAGTCTTTTGGCAAATATACACACGTGGCTCGGTATTTGCAAAATGATTATGGTCTTTAAAAGCGTGTTTAAGTGATATGGACATCAGAAAATTCATAGTTTTCTTCGTTGCAGCGGTTTCTTTCTGCGGCAGTGCAGCAGCAATTCCTCAAAATGAGGGCTACGACGTGTTCATTCCTATAGCCAAATATATCAGACAGGGCGATGCGGACAAACTCTCGGCCTGGTTTGATTCCAACCTTGAGATCTCCATAATTTCCAACACCAGCGATTCCAGCAAGAATCAGGCGCGGCAGATATTGAAATCATTCTTCGACAGTTATTCTCCGAGAGGCTTCGATATAACCCATACGGCCGGACGGGCCAATATGAAATATGCAGTGGGCAGGCTCAATGCCGGTGGGGAGACTTTCGAGGTGACAATCTTCGTGACTTTCAAGAAAGATTCATATCAGATACAGCAGCTGAAGATAATGAGGGAAAAGTAATTTTTTTTTCCTATTTTTGTCCCAAACCAACATTCAGATGCACATTCCTGATATCATTATAGCTATAGACGGATATTCGTCCACCGGAAAAAGTTCTTTTGCCAAGCTTATAGCGAAAGAATTTTCATTCCTGTATCTGGATTCCGGGGCACTTTACAGGGCGATAACTCTTTATGCGATGGAACATGATATGGTCCTCGCTGACGGCAGCATTGACACTCGGTCACTTGTGGCTGCACTTCCTGACATTGACATACACTTCGAATATGCTCCTGAAGGGAGCAGGACTTTCATCGGCGACAGGTGCGTCGAGAAGGAAATCCGCACGATTGAGGTTTCTTCGCACGTGAGTCCTGTTGCGGTGATTCCGGAGGTGAGGGATTTTGTCGATGACATCCTTGTCGGCTACGGAAAGAACAAGCGGATCGTGATGGACGGCAGGGATATCGGAACTGCAGTGTTCCCTCATGCCGATTTGAAGATTTTCATGACGGCCAATGATAATGTCAGGGCGGAAAGGCGTCTGAAGGAGATGAGGGCCAGCGGACAGAATCCTGATTTCAATGAGGTTCTGGAGAATCTCAAGAGCCGTGATTACATAGATTCTCACAGGGAGAAGTCACCACTCCGCCAGGCGGAGGATGCCGTTGTCCTGGACAATTCTGACATGACACTTGAAGACCAGATGGTCTGGGTTAAAAATCTTGTTAAGGAGAAATTCGGAGAATAGTATCAGTCATGGCTATTTCAGTAGAAATCGACTCGTATTCAGGTTTTTGCGGTGGTGTTATCCGCGCGGTGACTAAGGCGGAGGATGTTCTGAAAGACCCCGAAACCGACAAACTTTATTCATTGGGCTCCATTGTCCATAATGAGGCGGAACTGAACCGCCTCCAGAGTGCAGGTCTCGTGACCATAGGACTGGAGAATCTCAAGGACCTTCCTGAGAAATCCAAAGTTCTGATACGCGCACATGGGGAACCTCCCGAAACATATCTTGCGGCGCAGCGCCTCGGTCTGGAGGTGATAGACTGCACATGTCCTGTGGTGCTGAAACTCCAGAGGAGCATACGCGAGGCATATTCCAGAGTGCATGACCTGGGCGGCCAGATAATCATATTCGGAAAGGTCGGACATGCTGAAGTACTCGGCCTTCTCGGTCAGGTAGGGGGTGACGCCGTCGTGGTGGAAAACATGGCAATGCTTACGGATGCATTGGAGCACAATAAGATACGTTTGGACGGCCCTGTGGAAATCTTCTCCCAGACCACCAAGAGTCCTGCCGGCTATGCAGCCATCTGCACCGCTCTGGAAGAGGCCATGGCCAAGCATCATGAACTGTCACGCGAGATGTTCCGCGGAAAAGGTCTGCTCAGTATCCATGACACTATCTGTCAGCAGGTTGCCGGACGTCACGAGAAACTGTCAGAGTTTGCTCTCAGCCATGATATCATAGTCTTCGTTTCCGGAAGGGACAGCTCCAACGGAAAGGTTCTGTGCGAACTGTGCCGTTCCCTCAATATCAGGACCTACCATGTGTGTGAGGTCAATGATATTCGTCCGGAATGGTTTCGACCTGATGACCATGCCGGAGTCTGCGGAGCCACGTCCACTCCGAAGTGGCTGCTGGAAACAGTAGCTGACCGGATCAGGAATCTGTTCTGATTCACCGGTCCGGCCAGCCATAAAGTCTTGAAGTAATTTCCTTTTATTTGCTTCTCATGAACATCTGTACGGGACAGCCTGTGAGGTCGAAGTGCGAGCGCAACTTGTTCTCAAGGAATCTCTTGTACGGATCTTTTATGTACTGAGGAAGGTTACAGAAGAATGCAAATGCCGGGAATTTCGTAGGCAGCTGTGTCATATACTTGATTTTCACGAGCTTACCTTTCCACATAGGAGGTGGATAATTCTCGATTTCAGGAAGCATCGCCTCCATGAGCTTGGATGTGGAGATCTTTCTGGAGTAGTTCTGCCATACATGCTCTATCTCATTCAGGACGTCGAGGATTCTCTGCTTCTTAAGCACTGATGTGAAGATGATAGGCACGTCATTGAAAGGAGCGATGCGGGCCTGCATAGCCTTCACATACTCGGCCATGGTATTGCTCTCTTTCTCGAAGAGGTCCCATTTGTTGACTACGAGTACGCAGCCTTTCTTGTTTTTCTTTATAAGGTTGAAGATATTCATGTCCTGAGCCTCCATACCTGTCGTCGCATCGATCATCATCACGCAGATGTCACTGTGCTCGATGGCACGGATTGACCTCATTACAGAATAGAACTCGAGGTCCTCATTGACGCGGTTCTTCTTTCTGATTCCGGCGGTATCCACGAATACGAACTCATGACCGAACTTGTTGTAATACGATGAGATTGAATCTCTTGTAGTACCGGCAACGTTCGTGACAATGTTCCTTTCCTCACCCAGAAGCGCATTTGTCAATGATGATTTCCCGACGTTAGGCTTTCCTACGATAGTGATTCTCGGAACGCCCGGATGCTCATCCTCTGCCTCAGCATCTTCAGGAAGTTTCTTGACAATCTCGTCGAGAAGGTCACCTGTTCCGCCTCCATTTGCCGCCGAGATGCTCCAGATGTCGCCGAGTCCAAGGGAATAGAACTGGTAAGTATCGAAAACCTTGTCTCCTGAATCGACTTTGTTTACGGCTACGACTACAGGTTTCTTGCTCTTTCTGAGGATGTCTGCGATTTCTGCGTCATAGTCAGTGATTCCGGTAGCAGCTTCTACCATGAAGAGGATCACATCAGCCTCTTCAATGGCTATGACCACCTGTTTGCGGATTTCTTCTTCGAACACATCATCTGATCCGGAAGTATAACCTCCCGTATCTACTACTGAAAACTCATTTCCGCACCACTCACATTTACCATAATGTCTGTCACGGGTTACGCCTGCCGTCTCATCGACGATAGCCTGCCTCATTCCTACCAGGCGGTTGAAAAGTGTTGATTTGCCGACATTCGGACGGCCAACAATTGCTACTAGACTCATCTTTACTTGTTTTTTGTCCTCTCACGAGGGTTACTGTTTCTTGTTTTTGTGATCCTTCTTGTAAAGCCCGCAGGCTGCACAGGATTCACTATATGTTCCGGAGCATACGGCTCCGTCTTTGTTCTCTTTGCCCATGCGGGAGAAGCGCTCGTCGTCCTCCTCTCTCATGCAGCGGATACCTAGGTCACGCATATTCTCATTGGCACCGACATCGCTTTGAGGGAAATCCTTTTTCCGGAATATGACATTGAAGCACATCCCGAAAACGCCTGCTCCGATGAGAATCAATGCTGCAATAAAAATCTTCATGCGTCTTTAGACAATCATGGCCCTGAATCCCGTTTTCCGGGGCATAAACATCCCCGGACTGGATTCAGGACCTATTTACAATATACTTCTAGAAAATAAATTCAGGGCTGATAGGCTCGTTGTCGCAAACCTTGCGGATGATTCTTGCGAATGTGCTGGTCATGGAGACAACTTTGATTTTGCTTGTGTCAACGCCCGGGGCAGCTCTCAGAGGAATTGTGTCTGTGACATAAACCTCAGAAAGCTTGGAAGCATTGATCCTGTCATATGCAGGACCTGAAAGGATTGCGTGTGTCGCGCAAGCCCTTACGCTCTTCGCGCCTTTCTCGATAAGGATGTCGGCAGCCTTTGTCAGTGTGCCGGCGGTATCGATCATATCATCTACTATAACTACATTCTTTCCTTCAACGTCACCGATGGCTGTAATGGAAGCTACCACATTTGCTCTCTCTCTGGACTTGTGGCAGATGATTACCGGGCAAGCGAGATCCTTTGCATAGGCATTGGCCCTCTTTGCACCTCCCATATCAGGAGCGGCGATTGCCAAGTTCTCGATATTCAATGACTTGAGGTAAGGTATGAACACCTTGCTTGCGTAGATATGATCGACAGGAATGTCGAAGAATCCCTGAATCTGGTCAGCGTGGAGGTCGCAGGTCATGACTCTGTCCACTCCGGCTGCGCTAAGGAGGTTGGCGCAAAGCTTGGCTCCGATAGATACTCTCGGCTTGTCTTTCCTGTCCTGACGTGCCCATCCGAAGTAAGGCATAACCGCGATGACCTTGTATGCGGAAGCTCTCTTGGCTGCGTCAATGGTAAGAAGCAGTTCCATGAGGTTCTCAGTCGGAGGGAAAGTGGACTGGAGGATGAAGACAGTCGCTCCGCGTACGCTTTCAGTAAATGATGGCTGGAATTCTCCGTCGCTGAAGACAGAAACTTCTGAGTTCCCGAGATGTACCGGACCTTCTCCTTCCGGCTGGATCTTGTTCAACTCGTCAACAACTTTTGCTGCAAAGTCTTTGGAAGCCCTGCATGCAAACAATTCCATTTTGTGAGGTGTGTTCATTACTTTTTATATTGGTTTGTAGTATTCTTTTCCTCTGCTTCTTTCAGAACGTCTGAAATGTACTCGAGAATCTCGTCTTTGCCAAGCCCTGTCTGTGAAGAACTTACGAAACTGAGCGGGAGCTCTTCCCAGGATTCCAGAAGCTGGGCCTTGTCCCTCTCTATCTGTGCGGCTCTGGCTACAGGTCCCATCTTGTCACCCTTGGTGAAGATGATTGCGAAAGGAATGTCACTGTGGCCGAGCTCTTCCAGAAAGTCCATATCGACCTTGCCGATGTCATGGCGTACGTCGATGAGAACGAAGAGCAGGAGAAGTTCCTCGGAATGGTTCAGATAGTCGCGGATAACATCCTTCAGTTTCTCGCGTTCCTTGTCAGGAAGTTTGGCGAAACCATAGCCCGGAAGATCCACCAGATACCAGCTGTCGTTTATGAGGAAATGGTTCACGAGCCTGGTCTTGCCGGGAGTCCCGGAAGTCATGGCAAGCTTTCCGTTTCCGGTAAGCATGTTTATCAGGGAAGATTTGCCGACGTTCGATCTCCCGATGAACGCTACTTCCGGCAGTCTCTGGGCCGGTTTCTGCGAGACCATCGTGCTGCTGCCGGCAAACTTAGCGCTGGAGATTTTGGTGCCAGGTTTCATTTGTTCCGAAAAAGTGAAATTTGAGTTACAAAACTGGCGCAAAGATAGCAAAAAAATCAGAAGTATGAAGAAAGACGGAGAAAACATTTCCGGACGTCGCCGGAATGTTCTTTCGTGATGATTTTATTTTGAAATAAGTGAAACGGATTCTAAATTTGTAACTTGGGTTCCGCAGGCGCGGAACACCGCTTTCCGGGCCCGGTCAGGGCTGGGGGAGTCCCTTTTGCGGGGCTGTCCGTGGGAAGGCGGAGACATAATTAATGACAGGTGGTATGGAAAAAAACGTAATAGACCTTTACACGCTCCAGACGCATCTGAAAACAGTGTTGGAGGGGGCTTTTCCGGCCCGTTTGTGGGTGAAAGCCGAGATAAGTGCCGTGAAGGCCAGGCCGGGAGGGCATTGTTATATGGAACTTTCCCAGTCGGACGGAAGCGGACTTGTAGCAAAGGTTACGGCCATAATCTGGAGTTCCAAATTCAGGTTCCTGGCTCCTTACTTCGAGTCGGAGACCGGAATCCCCCTTCAGGCCGGGATCAATGTTCTTGTACAGGTTCAGGTCAATTTCAGCCAGTTGTACGGACTGTCCGTGATAGTGGATGACATTGACCCTCAATATACTATCGGAGACAAGGAGAAGGAGAGGCAGGAAACCATAGAGCGTCTCAGACGCGAAGGCCTGCTCGACAGACAGAAAAAACTGTCATTGACCTCACTCCCTTACAGGCTTGCGGTAATATCCGCTCCTGACGCTGCCGGATATCGTGATTTTATGCGGCATCTTCATGAAAATGAATACGGATTTGTCTTTCACACAGACCTTTACGAGGCCGTGATGCAAGGCGTGTCCGCTCCGGAATCCATTTCCGGGGCGGTCGGAAGCGCAGCCGCTGCGGAATGTCCGTATGATGCCGTGCTGATATTGAGAGGCGGCGGGGCCAAACTGGACCTTGCATGTTTCGATGACTACGAAGTCGCTGCAGCCATTGCAAAGTGTCCCGTGCCGGTGCTGACGGCAGTCGGTCATGACCAGGACTTTCATATATGTGACATGGCCGCATGGAACTACGTCAAGACCCCGACGGCGCTCGCAGATGTCTTTCTGGATATCTATATGGATGAAGACCAGAGGCTTATGTCCTATGGCTCCAGGCTCAGGATGGCCTTTCTGAACAAGATTTCCGGGATGCAGTCCCGCATTGACCTTCTCGAATCCCGGATTTCGGGTGCGGATCCGAGGCGAATCCTTTCACGCGGCTACGCATTGGTGCTCGACGGCGACGGTGTGGTCATGAAGGGTGCCGGAGGCAGAAAGAAGGGCGACAAAGTTTCGGTCATGTTTGCCGACGGGACATTGGATTGTATTGTCAATGAAAGCAGATGACGGTTTCAACGGATTGGTATATGGATAAATTTGATTACAAAAAAGCTGTTGAGGAATTGGATAAAATCGCGGCTAAAGTCGAGGACCCGGCTACGGGACTTGACGATATTGATGCCTATGTGAAGCGGTCCAAGGAACTGATTGCGGAGTGCCGCGCGTATCTGAGGAGCGTGAGGGACAAGGCTGACGACATGGATATGGCTTAAGGAACCGCTTGGTTCACAGGGCTTTAACGAGAAATTACCAGGATTATGAAGAAGATATATGAGACCGACCCTTATTTGGCTCCGTACAAGGAAGCCATAGAGAAGCGTCATGAAAGAATATTGGAAGAGCGCGACAAGATAGCCATGGACGGCTCCCTTGCCGACGGGCTGAACAACCATCTGTACTATGGCCTGCACAGGGATGCCGACGGGGGCTGGGTCTTCCGCGAGTGGGCTCCCAATGCCAGCAGGATATACCTCATAGGCGAGTTCAACAACTGGAGACGTACTGCGGCTTATTCTCTTCATCCTATCGGCGGCGGAAACTGGGAAATCCGCCTGCCCGCCATGTTCCTCCACCATCAGGAACTCTACAAACTCTTCATCGAATGGCCTGGAGGCGGCGGGGAAAGGCTCCCTTCCTACGTCAGGAGGGTAGTGCAGGACCCTGTCACCAAGGTGTTCTGCGCGCAGGTATGGGAACCGGACGAGCAATATCAATGGAAGAGTGCGAGGCCGGGCGCGAGACCTCATCCGCTGATTTACGAGTGCCACATAGGCATGAGTTCCGAGGAGGAAAAAGTCGCCACCTTCGAAGAGTTCCGTGTCAATGTCCTTCCTCATATCGAGGCACTTGGCTACGACACCATCCAGATTATGGCTCTTCAGGAGCACCCTTATTACGGCTCCTTCGGATACCAGGTCTCCAACTTCTACGCACTTTCCTCCAGATTCGGAACACCGGAGGAATTCAAACATCTTGTGGATGATGCACATGCCCGCGGCATAGCCGTCGTGATGGATATCGTCCATTCCCACAGCGTGGACAATGAGGCGGAAGGGCTCAGCCTGTTCGACGGCAGGGAAGACCTGTATTTCTATAAGGGACCCCAAGGACACCATCCTGCGTGGGGCTCCAGATGCTTCGACTACGGAAAGAGTGAAACCAAATATTTCCTCCTGTCCAACTGCAAGTTCTGGATGGAAGAGTATCATCTGGACGGATTCAGGTTCGACGGTGTCACGAGTATGTTGTATTGGGACCACGGCCTGGGCAAGGACTTCGTCGGATATGACAATTATTTCAATGCAGGTGTAGATGAAAATGCCGTTACTTATCTGGCATTGGCCGCAATGCTCGTGAAAGAGATTGATCCTGACGGAATTACCATTGCCGAGGATATGAGCGGAATGGCCGGACTGGCGGCTCCGTTCGAGGCCGGAGGACTTGGCTTCGAATTCCGTATGGCCATGGGCGTTGCTGACCATTGGATCAAGTGGCTCAAGGAAAAGACAGACGACCAGTGGAGCATGGGTGAAATCTGGTGGGAACTTACCAACAAGCGTGAGGATGAGAAGACCATCAGTTATGCCGAGTGCCACGACCAGGCGCTGGTGGGAGACAAAACCCTCATATTCAGACTTATAGATAAGGAGATGTACACATCGATGAACATTGACTCCAAGAGTATTGTCGTCGATAGGGGCATCGCTCTGCACAAGATGATAAGGCTGGTCACCATCGCGACGGCAGGTGACGGGTACCTGACTTTCATGGGAAATGAGTTCGGTCATCCCGAGTGGATAGATTTCCCCCGTGCCGGAAACGGATGGTCGTATAAGTATGCCAGAAGACAATGGTCTCTGTGCAAACCTGACTATCTCCGCTACAAGTATCTGATGAATTTCGATTCTGACATGATTCATATGTTCAGAAAAGAGAATCTTCTGGCTTATAAACCGGAATTGATCAGAGCCGACGAGGAGAAGAAAGTCTTGATTTTCAGACGCAAAAATTATATCTTTGCACTCGATTTTAACCCTTCAGAATCATTCACCGGCTACGCTGTCGAAGCTCCGGAAGGAGATTGGGAACTTGAACTGGATTCTGATGAGAAGCGGTATGACGGATTCTCCAGACTTACGGAAGGAGAAGTGCATCATTCCGATACCGGCATCACCATGTATCTTCCTAGCCGATGTGCGCTGGTATTCAGACGTAAATCATAAAAACTAAATATAGAATATGGCATTCCTGAATTTCAACAAGGCGGAACTTGTGAATCTCTCGTACTCATTGAAGAGAGAGATTATATGTGCCAATAAGACAGGTGCTTACTGCAACACCTCCATTGTCACATGTAACACGAGACGCTATCACGGACTGCTGGGCGTGCCCGTTGACAATTTCGGCGGCAGCAAATACATGCTGCTGTCATCTGTCGATGAGAGCCTTGCTGTGAACGGAAAAGTATTCAACCTCGGAATCCATTGCTATGGAGACATTTATGAGCCGCGCGGCCATAAATATATCGTTGACTTCATGGCAGACCCGATTCCGCAGATTGTCTATAGGGTAGGCGAAATGGAGTTCGTCAAGAGTATCATGCTTGTTCCTGACAGGGACCAGGTGATGATCCGTTATGAACTCAGAAAATCACCTGCAGAAGTAACATTGAACCTGAAGCCTTTCCTGGCATTCAGAAATATTCATAGTCTCACCAAGCAGAATTCAGAAGCTTGCACAGACTACAGGGTTATCGGCAATGGTGTCTCTTTCAATATGTATGAGGGATTCCCTGACCTTAACCTTCAGCTCAGTTCTTCTTCATTCGAGTTTAAATCCGCACCATACTGGTACAATGGAATAACATATTCCGACGAGGCAAGACGCGGTTTCGAGTGCAAAGAGGATTTGTTCGTTCCTGGAGCCTTCATCCTGAAGATGAAGCAGGGCGATTCAGTTATCCTCTCAGCTTCTGTCAATGAAGAGAACCCTCGCGTGATAACGAGAAAATTCAATACTGTCCTCAAGGGCATGAAGAATATCGGAAGTTTTCACGATCAGCTCGTACACTGTGCTGACCTCCTTATCCGTGACAGAAACGGAAAGAAGAGCATAACCGCCGGATTCTCCTGGCTCTATACAGGACTTCTCAGAGAGACATTATTCTCACTTCCGGGACTTACGCTTGCAACCGGAAAGAAAAACGAGTTCGAGGAGATTCTTGACAACCTCATCGCCGACAACCAGGAAAGGTTCTTCCGCCGCACGACTCAGGTTGAGGCACCTATGATGCTTGCATCTGTTCTCCAGGAATATATCGCAGCCGGCGCATCCGCCAAGAAGGTCTGGGCAAAATATGGAGATGTGGTGAAGCGCGTCGTGGAAAGCTATTCCCCTGGTAACAGGAAGGAGATTTCCCTCCAGCCGGACGGACTGCTCTGGGCACAGAAAGACAGGACGGCATTGACATGGATGAACGCATACGTTGACGGCAACCCTGTAACGGAAAGAGCGGGATACCAGGTAGAGACCAATGCCTTGTGGTATGACATTCTCTGCTTCTCTACAGAGATGGACGAGAAGTTCGGCGACGGCAAATTCGCCGCGGTTTGGACTCCGATAAAGGACCTTGTCAAGGCCAACTATCAGCCGACATTCTGGATGGAAGACAAGGGCTACCTTGCTGACTATGTGGATAATAACGGTCAGAATACCGATGTCCGCCCGAACCAGCTGATCGCACTTGCAATCTTCCACCAGCTTGTGGATGACAGCGTGATGAACAGCGTCATGAATATCGTTGACAGGGAGCTTGCGACATCCAGGGGAATCAGGACACTGTCTCCTCGCGACATGAAATACAGAGGCGTATATGAGGGTAACCAGACAGAGCGTGACAATGCCTATCAGCAGGGTTGCGCATGGCCTGCGCTGCTCCTGTTCTATGCCAATGCCAAGTTCAAGATGCAGGGCGCAGCATATTGCCGCAGGGCCGAGATGCTCATCGAAGGATTCTATGACGATCTGAACAAGCACGGCGTGGGAGCATTCTCCGAACTTTACGACGGAGACCCTCCTCACGAGCCCCACGGAGCGATTTCGTCTGCATTGAGCACGGCGGCTCTTCTTTATGTGGAAAGTATGATCAATAAATATAGGGAGGAAAGATAATGAAAGTGCTGATGTTCGGATGGGAATTCCCTCCACATATCGCCGGCGGACTCGGAACAGCCTGCTACGGAATCGTCAAAGGCCTGGCACACAATGGTGTAGAGACCATGTTCGTGATGCCTTCGGCATCGGGCGATGAGGATAAGAGTGCTGCGGATATTATCAATGCCAGTGATGTTCCTGTTGAGATTACGGACACCATGAACGTGGATGACTTCCTCGACAAGGTGCAGTTCGTGCATATCGGTACCAACATGGTTCCGTACCTTGATCCCGAAGAGTTCCATACTCTCGTTGAGGAAGACAGGAAGCGTCAGGTCCGTGACTTTACCGTGAACTACGGTCATACCTACAAATTCTCCGGAAAATACGGCTCGAACCTGATGGAAGAGGTTGCCAGATATGCTATGGTGGGCGGAACCATCGCCATGACACACAAGGATGAGTTCGATGTTATCCATGCGCATGACTGGCTTACATACAATGCCGGAATCGCTGCCAAAAGGCTCTCCGGAAAACCGCTCGTAGTGCATGTCCACGCGACATCGTTCGACAGAAGCAGTGACAATAACATTGACACTCGCGTCTATGAAATCGAGAAGCGCGGAATGGAGGCTGCGGACAAGGTGATTACCGTGAGCGACCTTACCAGAAACATCGTGATTACGAAGTACGGCATTGACCCTGCAAAGGTCGTTACCGTGCATAATGCCGTGGATTTCAGCGGAAGAAGTGAAGTGAAGGTGGAAAAGGGCGTGAAGGACAAGGTCGTGACATTCCTCGGCCGAATCACTTTCCAGAAGGGTCCTGAGTATTTCATCGAGGCTGCAGCCAAAGTGCTGAAGAGATGTGACAATGTCCGTTTCGTGATGGCCGGCAGCGGGGATATGATGAACAGGTCCATCCGCCAGGTGGCAAGACTCGGAATCTCGGACAGGTTCCACTTTACAGGATTCCTCCGCGGAAATGAGGTGCAGAAGATGTTTGCATTGTCAGATGTATATGTAATGCCTTCTGTATCTGAGCCTTTCGGAATTTCCCCTCTCGAGGCTATGCGCTCAGGAGTGCCTTCGGTCATTTCCAGACAGTCAGGTGCTGCCGAGGTCCTCAAATATGCATTCAAGGTGGACTTCTGGGATGTGGATGCCATGGCGGACGAGATTTATGCTCTTCTGCAGTATCCTGCACTTTCCCAGTTCGCATCCAAGTTCGGCTATGACGAGGTCAATACCCTCAAATGGAACAACGCCGCCGCCAAAATCAAGAGCGTTTACGAATCAGTTGTAAAATAAAATGATATAGATATGACCCAGAAAAATTTATGCCTGTATTTCCAGATCCATCAGCCTACCAGACTGAGACTTTACAGGTTTTTCGATATCGGCAAGGATTCACATTATTATGATGACTTCACCAACAGGACCATTCTCAGGAGAGTGGCTGACTTGTGCTATCTTCCGATGAACAAGCTCCTGCTTGAACTTATCGACCAGCACAAGGGCGCATTCAAAGTGGCTTTCTCCATAAGCGGTTCAGCATTGGAGCAGTTCGAGAGATATGCACCTGAAGTCATTGACAGTTTCCGCAAGCTCGCGGACACGGGCTGCGCCGAGTTCCTCTGCGAAACTTATTATCACTCATTGGCTTCCCTCGCTTCAGAGCCTGAGTTCAAACACCAGGTCCTCAAGCATAAGGCCGCCATCGAGCACTATTTCGGAGTTACCCCGGTTACATTCAGAAATACCGAGCTCATCTACTCTGACACTATCGGCGCGCAGGTTTATGACATGGGATTCCACACGATGCTTACCGAGGGCGCGAAGCATATCCTCGCATGGAGAAGCCCTGATTTCGTATATTCCGATGACAGGCAGAACAGACTGAAACTCCTTCTCAGAAACTACTCTCTCAGCGACGATATCGCATTCAGATTCTCTGACAGGAGCTGGGCTGAGTGGCCTCTTACTGCCGAGAAGTATCTCGGATGGCTCAAGAATGACATCAATACCTCTGCAGGTGACGTGATTAACCTGTTCATGGATTACGAGACCTTCGGAGAACACCAGAACGCCGCTTCAGGAATCTTTGATTTCATGAAGTACCTTCCTGAGACCATCCTCAATGACGGTACATTCCGCTTCAGTACTCCTTCAGAAGTCGCAAAAGCTTGCAAACCGGTGTCTTCACTCGAAGTTCCGGAGCCTATTTCATGGGCAGACGAGGAGCGCGACGTCACGGCATGGCTCGGAAACGAACTCCAGCAGGAGGCCTACAACAAGCTTTACGCCCAGTATGAGAAACTCGCTCTTGTCAATGACCCTGCACTCTACAATGATTTCGGCCATCTGCAGGAGAGCGACCACTTCTATTATATGTGCACAAAATTCTTCTCAGACGGAGAAGTCCACAAATATTTCAACCCTTACGACACCCCTTACGAGGCGTTCATCAACTATATGAACGTTTTGAGTGATTTTATTATCAGGGTGGATGAGGAATATTCCGCAACTGTTGCTAAATTTGCAACTTCTGAAAATCAGGAAACTGAGAAAAAGAAGCCGGCAAAAAAAGCGGAACCGGCTGAAAACAAGAAGACTAGGACGACCTTGACATCTGAAAAAACTGTGAAGGCCGCGAAAAAGTCTGTGGGTAAAGCGGTGAAACCGGAGGCGGCAAAGGAGAAGAAAAATTCGAAGCCGGCCGTAAAGAAAGCCGTAAAAAAGAAAAGTGAGTAATGACTAAAGAATTGAACAGACCGGATTATCTGTTTGAGGTCAGTTGGGAAGTCTGCAACAAGATCGGTGGAATCTATACCGTTATCGCGACTAAATCGCTGTTCCTCAAATCACAGCTGAAGAGACATCATATTCTTATCGGTCCGGACGTATGGATGGATACAGATGCCAACCCTGACTTCCGTGAGGATCCTCTGCTTTGGCAGGACTGGAGAGTTGAGGCAGCGAAGAGCGGCCTCAGACTCAGAATCGGAAGATGGAACGTGCCGGGAAATCCGGTGGCTATCCTTGTGGATTTCAAGCACTTCCTTACCGATACCGATGAGATTTTGGCTAAATATTGGGAACTTTACAAAGTCGATTCCATTACAGGAAACTGGGATTATAAGGAATCGGTCCTTTTCGGATATGTTGCAGGTAAAGTAATCGAAAGTTACTGCAGTTTCTATCTCAGCTCATCCGACAAGGTCGTGGCACAGTTCCACGAGTGGCAGACGGGTGCGGGTATCCTGTACCTCAAGGCGAAGAAATCGCCGGTTGCCACGGTATTTACCACACATGCCACAGTGATAGGCAGGTGTCTCGCAGGCAACAATATGCCGCTGTATGATTCCATGGCGTCATACAACGCGGAAGATAAGGCTCGTCAGTTCAATGTGATGGCTCTTTATTCCCTGGAGAAGAAGTCTGCTGAAAATGCTGACATATTCACTACAGTCAGCGAGATCACGGCACGCGAATGCGAGCACTTCCTCGGAAGGCCTGTCGATGTGGTGACACCGAACGGATTCGAGAACAGCTTCACTCCTTCTACAGAGGAAGAATATGATGAAAAACGCAGAGCCGCCAGACTCAGGCTGAAGGAAGTGGCTTCCGCAATGTCCGGAGAGGAGGTTGCGGAGGACGCCGTCTTCATCGGAATCGGCGGAAGATACGAATACAGGAACAAGGGTATCGACGTGTTCATCGATGCTGCCAATGAAATACGCAAATCTGATTTCCGCGGAAAGGAAATCCACGCGTTCATCATGATTCCTGCCGGACATAACGGTCCGGATCGTGAACTTGAAGCCAAACTTGCCGGAAAAGGCAATGCTTCATACAAGACCCAAGTATCTCATTATCTGATGAATCCTGAGTATGACCAGATAACCGGGAGATTCAGGGAACTCGGACTTGACAATGCTGCGGGAGCGAATATCAAGACATACTTCATTCCGTCATACCTGAATGGCAACGACGGCATTTTCAATATGAAGTACTATGACCTCATCATCGGTCTGGACTTGACATTGTTCCCTTCTTACTATGAGCCATGGGGATACACTCCTCTCGAAAGTCTGGCATTCAGGATACCGACATTGACAACGAGCCTTGCCGGTTTCGGCGTCTGGGTGGATACTCACTACAATAAGAAACACCCTGGCATCTCAGTAGTGGAGAGGAACGATTCCAACTACAATGACGTCGTTGCTGCCGTAGCGGAGAGAATCCGCGAGGCCGCATTGATGACAGACGACCAGAAGCATGAATATATGGCCAATGCTAAAGACGTTTCGGCTATAGCATTGTGGGAAAATCAGATAAAATATTATCAGGAGGCATACTCCAAAGCGATTGACAAAGTTATAGCTGCCAACGGAGCATATCCGGAAACAGCGGAAAAACCGATTATGAAATACGAAAAGATACAAGTAAGTACACCTTCTTGGAAGAGTGTAATGGTGACAAGGCATCTTCCTGATGCTCTGAGCGGGCTTGAGACCCTCTCTAAAAACCTTTGGTGGTGCTGGAACGAAAGCGCCAAGGCATTGTTCAAAGCCATTGACCCGACTGTATGGCATAACAGCGGACACAACCCTATGGTTGTTCTCGACACTGTCAGCCTCAAGAGGTTCAATGAACTCAGCAAGGATGCCGCATTTGTCGGACAGTATGAGAGCGTTATGCGGGAATTCAACGCATATATGGCCCTCAAGGCAGAGAGAAAAGACCCTTCTGTCGGATACTTCTGCATGGAGTATGGTCTCGACTCATCCCTGAGCATCTACTCCGGTGGTCTCGGTATTCTTGCCGGCGACTATCTGAAGGAAACCAGCGACATGAACGTGAATCTCGTCGCAGTAGGTCTTCTCTACCGTTACGGTTATTTTACACAGGTACTTTCTGCACAGGGTGACCAGGTTGCCAAGTATGACGCGCAGAACTTCTCCAAGATTCCTGCTGAGCCTGTCATGGACAAGGATGGTAACTGGGTAACTACCAGCGTGGCATTCCCCGGACGTACTATCACAGCCCGCATCTGGAAGGTGGCAGTCGGCAGAACAGACCTCTATCTCCTTGATACTGACTACGAAGCAAACATTGACGAGGACCGTCAGGTTACATATCACCTCTATGGAGGCGACTGGGAGAACCGACTCAAGCAGGAACTCCTTCTCGGAGTCGGCGGTGTCCGTGCCCTCCGTGCTCTCGGCCTGAATCCTCAGGTTTATCACTGCAACGAGGGACATGCTGCATTCATCGGACTCGAAAGACTCCGTGAATATATCCAGAATGACAATCTCGAATTCCCTGAGGCACTGGAAGTCGTACGTGCATCATCCCTGTTCACGACACATACCCCTGTTCCTGCAGGACACGATGCCTTCGACGAGGGAATGTTGAGAAAATACATCGGACATTATCCGCAGCGCCTGAAGATCGACTGGGAGACAATGATGGGGCTCGGAAAGCTCAACGGAAACGACATCAACGAGAAGTTTTCCATGAGCATTCTCGCTGCCAACATCTCACAGAATGTGAACGGCGTGTCAATGCTTCACGGTAAGGTCAGCCAGGACATCTTCGCAAACATGTACCCTGGATATCTTCCTGAGGAGCTCTATATCAGCTATGTGACCAACGGTGTCCACTATCCTACATGGGCTTCAAAGGAGTGGAAGGCCATCCACGCGAAAGTGTTCGGCCCTGAATTCCAGACACATCACTACGATAAGAAGTGCTTCGAAGGAATCTACAAGGTTTCTGATGACGAGATCTGGGAGACCAGGAAAGAACTGAAGAGGACTCTTATCAATGTCGTTAAGGAGAAACTTTCAAATCCTGCCGTGGCAAACCACTATTCACCTAGACAGGTGGTTACCATCAAGGAGACCCTCCGTGATGACGTGCTCACAATCGGATTCGCAAGACGTTTCGCAACTTACAAGCGTGCGACATTGCTCTTCTCTGACCTCGACAGGCTCGATGCAATCGTGAATAACCCTAAGATGCCGGTTCAGTTCCTCTTCGCAGGAAAGGCACATCCGGCAGACAAGGCAGGTCAGGACCTTATCCGTCAGATTGTGGAAATCTCCAAGCAGGACAGGTTCATCGGAAAGATTGTCTTCGTACCGGGCTATGACATTTCACTTGCCAAGAGACTCGTACAGGGCGTAGATGTCTGGATGAACAACCCTACAAGACCGCAGGAGGCTTCAGGTACATCAGGAGAGAAGGCTGCCATGAACGGCGTAATGCATTTCTCAGTGCTTGACGGCTGGTGGGTAGAAGGCTACAAGAAGGGCGCAGGCTGGGCTCTCCCTCTCGAGAGGACATATGATGACCAGTATTATCAGAATGAGCTCGATGCTGCGACCATCTACACCACAATCGAAAATGAAATCGCTCCTGTTTACTACGATGTTGACAAGAACACCGGACATTCAGAAGCATGGATTGAATATATCAAGAATACAATTGCCCAGGTAGCTTGCAACTTCACCACAAACAGAATGCTCACTGACTATGTGAACCAGTACTATGCTCCGCAGTCAGTCAGGGCAGCATCTCTGGAGGCTGATGATTACAAGGTTGCACGCGAAATCGCATCATGGAAGAAGCAGGTGCGCAGGGAATGGCCTGACATTGAGGTACTTTCATACACTCAGCCTGATTCTTCATACTCACTTTCTCCAAGCAACGCGCTCAAGGCAGAGGTCGTTCTGAACATCGGAGACCTCAAACCGGAGGATATCGGAGTGGAAATGCTCTTCGCCGTAACCGACAACAACGGCAAGCTCCACATCCAGGACAAGTGTGATTTCAATGTTACCGAGGCAAAGGATGGCGTTGTCAAGTATCAGGCATCCATCCTTCCTGAGCGTACCGGAATGTATCAGGTGGCAACCAGGATTTATCCAAAGAATCCGCTGCTGCCTCACAGACAGGATTTCGGACTCGTAAGATGGTTATAGCCACAGGATTTTTCGACGGTGTCCATCTTGGGCACCGTTTTATTTTACAGCAACTCTTGGAGGAGGCCGGGAAACGTGGTGATGAGAGCATGGTCGTCACTTTCTGGCCTCATCCGAGGAATGTGCTGCAGAATGATGCCAGAAACCTCCGCCTGCTGACCTCGATGGAAGAGAAGAAGAAACTGCTGATGGATATCGGCATTGACAAAGTTGAGGTCATTCCTTTCTCCAGGGAATTCAGCCGCTTGACGACAGAGGATTACCTTCGGGATTACGTGATTGCCAAGTTCGGCGGAAAGGCCGTGCTGGTGGGTTATGACAACCGAATCGGCTCGGACCTCTGTACTCCGGAACAGACTTCGGAAATTGCTGAAAAGCTTGGACTTGAAGTAATCAGGCCAATGAGTTTCAAGACGGACAACGGCATTGTAATAAGCTCCACCAAGATAAGGAATGCCCTGTCAGAGGGTAACATTGATGAGGTCAATGCCATGCTGGGCTATCCCTATCAGCTCTACGGAGTCGTCGTCTCAGGCAACCGCCTCGGGCATACGATAGGCTTCCCGACTGCCAACATGCAGTTGTATGAGCCGCTGAAACTTGTCCCTGGAAACGGGGTCTATCTCGTTAAGGTAGAGACACTTGGCCGTCAGTTGGACGGTATGTGCAACATTGGCGTGCGTCCTACATTGGGCTCAGGAAACGCATTGACGATAGAGACCAATATCTTCGATTTCGATGAGGATATCTATGGCCTTGACATTCGTCTTTCCTTTGTAAAGAAGATAAGGAATGAGGTGAAATTCAATGATTTGGCTCTCCTTACTTCGCAACTTGACAAGGACAGGGAGCTCTGTCGCAGCCTTCTGTAGCTAGTGTGCGTGGGCGAAAGTTTCCCGCTGCTTCCCAATGTGTCCAAAAAATGACTATATTTACCGGAACGATATTATAGGTGTTATGAGTTTTTACGACATATTGACGATAGTCATATTTCTCGGTCTGCCGGTGGTTTCAGCAGTCATCTCCGCTAAGGAGAAGAAGAACAAATCCAAGAAACCTCTGCAGGGCGGACAGAAACACGGAGAAGACATTAAGGATATCTTCAAGAGCATTCTTGCTGAAATGAATGGGGAGACGACGGCTCAGCAGGATGAAGATCCTGAGGAGGAGCCGTCCAGACCATGGCAGGAGCCTGTCGTAGAGGACGATGAGGAACCGTCGATGCCGTGGGAAGAACCGGTTCTGGAGACTCCGGCTCAGACAAAACCATGGTCCGAACCTGTTGTCATTGACCCGAAACCTGCGCCTGCGGCGGTTCAGGCACCGGTTGTTGATGCTCCTGTGGCGGCAGCGCCTGTTGCGGAGAATTCCGGTATGCGTGTCAGCGAAACTGCGCCTCGTCGTCCTGAAGGCCTCAGGCCGGCATCCCGTAAGGTAGAGGAAGTGTCAGAAAAGCCTGTCATGGAGAAGATTGATCCTAAAAAGCTGATAATCTATGACGCAATTCTGAATCCCAAGTTCAAGGATTGAAATATCTTTGCGTCAGATTCTCACTTTTCATTAAAATTCACTATATTTGCAAAGGTCAGGGTTCTGTCTATCGGCAGGACTCCTTTTGTTTATCTTATTGAAAAACATTTTAAATTAACAATATTATGGCAGAAGTTCATTTCATGACCCAGGATGGTCTTGATAAACTGAAGAAAGATCTTGCTGATGCATTGGCTCAGCGTCCGGTCATATCTGCAGCCATTGCAGAGGCTAGGGAGAAGGGTGATTTGTCAGAGAATGCCGAGTATGATGCGGCAAGAGAGGCACAGTCGCTGCTTGAAATAAAGATTGTGAACCTTAAGAATCTTGTGGCAAATGCCAAGGTTATAGATGAGTCTCAGGTCGGAACCGACAAGGTTCAGATGATGAACAAGGTCAAGGTGGAGAATATGACCATGAAAAAGGTGATGGAATTCACCATCGTAGGTGAGACCGAGGCTGATTTCGCTCATGGCAAGCTCGCATCTACCACTCCTATCGCGAAGGCTCTCATCGGACATGCGAAGGGAGATGTCGTAGAGGCCAAAGTGCCTTCTGGAGTAATTAAATTTAAGATTCTGGATATAACTCTGTAGCCTTATGCCTACTATTTTTACAAAAATTGCAAAAGGGGAGATTCCTTCTTACAAGGTAGCCGAGAATGACGAGTTCTACGCTTTTCTCGACATCAATCCGCTTGTAAAGGGTCATACCCTTGTCATCCCCAAGAATGTAGAAGATGATTATATCTTCCATCTTGATGACAAGACCTATCTCGGACTTTGCGCTTTCGCCAAGAAAGTTGCACTTGCAATCCAGGCAGCAGTGCCATGCAAGAGAATCGGAGTATGTGTGCTCGGACTGGAAGTCCCTCATACCCACATCCATCTGGTCCCTCTCCAGCAGGAAAGCGACATTGACTTCAGGAAGGAGAAACTCAAGCTCAGTCAGGAAGAGTTCCAGGAAATCGCATCTTCAATCCTCGCTGAATATGAAAAGTTATAGAATTGCCGCCGCGCTCCTGACACTGGTTGCAGCGGCCACATCTTGCAACAGGTCTGCAAGAATTGAAGGTGTCCTCGCTGAAGCGCCTGAGTCTGAAGTTATTGTAAAGCTCCTTGACGTAAACCGCTATAAGGTGCTGGACACAGTGAAGACCGACGACAAAGGACGTTACACATACAAGCTTCAGGTCGCTGAAGGTCAGCCGGAATTCATCTACCTGTTCTATAGGAACACCCGCATCGGCTCCCTCCTCCTCCAGAAAGGGGATAAGGTCAATGTCAATTCGGATACCCTCGGAAAGTATTCCGTAACAGGCTCTGACGAGACATTGAAACTCATGGAAATCGAGAAAGATGAGGCTGACTTCAATGACAAATTCCTTTCTACGGCAGCTGAACTTGCCGACATGAACCAGTCTTCAGAACAGGCCCTCAGCCTCAAGAAGGAACTCATGTCCCAGTTTGTCGCATATTACAGAAGCAGAGTAAGATACATTCTCGCCAATTCACATTCATTGACCTCCATCCCTGTGCTTTATCAGGTTGTGGGCAATGGTACACCTGTTTTCGGCCAAGCTACTGATGCACTTCATTTCAGAAGTATCAGCGACTCGCTCAAGACCGTATATCCTGAGTCAAAATATGTCAAGGCATTGGACAAGGAGGCTGTCAGGCGCCAGCAGTTGCTCAGTCTCGGCGCACGTCTCCAGGATGCGGATGAACTCGGTTTCCCTGACGTGGAACTTTCTGATGTGAACGGACAGAACAAGCGTCTAAGCATGATAAAGTCCAAGGTCGTAATGGTTTATTTCTGGAATCCGGGCGATGCCGCACAGAAGATGTTCAATCTCGATGTGATGAAGAACATATATGCTGACTATCACCAGAAGGGCTTCGAGATTTACAGCATCGCGGCTACCGCAGACAAGGCTGCGTGGGCTTCCGTCGTGAAGAACCAGAATCTGGGTTGGGTCAATGTCTGTGATCCTCTCGGGACAGCCGTTACCCTCTACAATGTTCCAAGCCTTCCTTATGTATATCTTATCGTGGACGGCACCATTGTAAATGTTCCGGGCGTAAAGGACGGCCCGTCACTCCGCAAATACTTGAACACAGTGCTCTAGCATTGACATGACATACAAAATGCTGCTTCGGGAAACTGGAGCAGCATTTTTCGTATGTCATTGACTTATAGTATCTTCTTCTTGGATACTGTCGGTACGAACTCCTTCAGGTAGAAAGGCTCGAAGTAGGCGGTATCCTCGAACTTCTTTTCCTCGAAAAGACGCTCCGCAGGCACCAGCATTGACTCGGCCTTCGGACAGGTTTGGACGAAGAAGGCGTTGGGGGAGTTGAGTGTTTCCCTGCATTTCTCGGCACCATCACCTATGAACAGGACCGGACCTTCCGACAGATATGAGGAGAAGCTCGAGGTCTCGACGATTTCAGGCTTGGTCTCTGTAACCTGCTTTCCGTCAGGGGTGAAGACTGCCGTATAGACCTCCATCCGTCGCGCATCGATCATGGGGACAATGTACTTGCAGCCTTCGGGGAGAAGATTCTCACGGATAGCCTGCCATACCAGAGTGTCTAGTGAACCGACAGCCATAAGGGGGAGTCCTGCACCGAAGCAGAGTCCTTTGGCAGTGGAAACGCCAACTCTGAGGCCGGTGTATGAACCCGGGCCCATGCTGACGCATACTGCATCGCAATCTTTTACTGTGAGGTTTTTCTCGTCAAGCATTTCCTGGATGAAAGGTGCTGTCAGCGATGCGTGTTTGCGGTCCTGATTTTCACGGGTAGAAATGATTTTTCCGTCCTCCGACAGGGCGGTGGAGCAGAGCGCTGTAGAAGTCTCTATGAATAATATACGTGCCATAATTACCTTATTGTTTGAATAGCAGTTCCTTGAAGTAAGGGAAAACCGTGTAGGCGATTCTCTTGAGAGTTCCGTATAGGACGGAGTCGTCGATGGCGGATTCCGGTACGATGTTGAACGCTGAATTCAATGTATTGAAAAGTATAATGAGTATTCCGAGGATTAGTGCTGCTTTCAGCACGGCAAAGATTCCTCCAAGAAGTTTGTCGAGCCATCCGAGCATCACGAAATCAATGCTGGCCTTGATGACTTTTCCGATCAGATGAAGCACCAGAATCACTGCTACAATCATCAGTATGAAGACAATGACGTGCAGTATTCTGTCGGACATGTTCAGATACGGCTGGACCATGCTGCAGACCAGGCCAGTGAACTTATATGCGGCCCATGTGCCTGCTATAATCGCCACAAGGGCAATTACTTGCTCTGTGAAACCCTTGAATAGTCCCTGTATCAGAGCGGCTGAGAGGCATATTGTCAAAATTATATCCAGTGTGCACATTGTCTTTGGGAAAAATAATGCATTTTAACAAGATTCTTACTATCTTTGCAAACTGCAAAAATATATAAAATAATATGACATTCAAAGAGTATAAGGGCTTGAATCTGGTCTCAGTAGGCAATGAAGTACTGGACAGATGGAAATCGCATCACGCGTTCGAAAAATCTCTCGAACTGAGAGAAGGCGCCCCTGAATTCATTTTCTTCGAGGGACCGCCGTCAGCTAATGGTATGCCGGGCATACACCATGTAATGGCCCGCTCTATTAAGGATGCTATTTGCAGATACAAGACCCAGTCAGGATATAAGGTGAACCGTCGTGCCGGATGGGATACCCACGGACTTCCTGTGGAAATCGGAGTGGAGAAGAAGCTCGGAATCCACAAGGATGACATCGGACGTAAGATTTCAGTGGCTGAGTATAATGACACTTGCCGCAAGGAAGTCATGAAATATACCCGCGAGTGGGTTAACATGACCGAGCGTATCGGATATTGGGTGGACATGAATGACCCGTATATCACTTACGACAACAGATATATCGAGACTCTCTGGTATCTTTTGAAGAAGATTTATGACAAGGGACTCCTTTACAAAGGATTCTCTATCCAGCCGTACTCTCCTTCAGACGGAACCGGACTCAGTTCTCACGAGTTGAACCAGCCTGGTTGCTACAAGGATGTGACTGACACTACAGTTACAGTGCAGTTCGAGGTCATCAAGGATGCGAAGAGCCAGCCGCTTTTCGGACTTGAGACTCTCCCTGTATATTTCCTCGCCTGGACCACGACTCCTTGGACCTTGTCTTCAAACACTGCGCTCTGCGTAGGTCCGAACATTGAATATGTGAGGGTGAAGTCCTTCAATCCATATACCGGAGCAGAAGCTATCTATGTGGTAGCCAAGGCATTGGTGTCAGAGTGGTTCAGCCCTAAGGCTGCCGGACTGGCATTGGAAGATTACAAACCTGGCGACAAGCTCATTCCTTTCAAGGTCCTCGACGGCTCTTTCAAGGGTTCTGAACTCGCCGGCATCAGATACCATCAGCTCATTCCATGGTTCAAACCTATCGACGGAGACGCTTTCCGTGTAATCACAGGTGACTATGTATCTGTTGATGAGGGAACTACAGGTATCGTACATATAGCTCCGACATTCGGTGCGGACGACAAGAAGGTGGCTACGGCTGCCGGAATCGGTCCGATGATGGTCATTGACAAGAATGGAAACCATCAGCCTCTGGTCGATCATGACGGAAGGTTTTTCCCGCTGGAAGACCTTGACCCTGAATATGTTGCCGCCAATGTATCTCCTGAATACAAGGAATATGCGGGACGCTATGTGAAGAATGCCTTCGATGACACCCTTCCGGCTGATGCGCCGACACTCGACGTGGATCTCTGCATGATGATGAAGATGGACGGCCGTGCATTCAAGATCCAGAAGCACGTTCACAGCTATCCTCATAGTTGGAGAACAGACAAGCCGGTGCTTTACTATCCGCTCGACGCATGGTTCATCAAGACCACGGCAGTCAAGGACCAGATGGTGGCATTGAACAAGACCATCAGATGGAAACCTGAATCTACCGGTACAGGCCGTTTCGGTCAGTGGCTTGAGAATATTCAGGACTGGAACCTCTCCAGAAGCCGTTTCTGGGGAACTCCGCTTCCTATCTGGCGTACTGAAGACGGCAAGGAGGAGAAGTGCATAGGCAGCCTGAAAGAGTTCTATGCTGAAATCGAGAAGGCGGTCGCTGCCGGATTCATGGAAAGCAATCCGTTGAAGGACAATGGCTTCGACCCTGCTGACATGAGCAAGGAGAACTACGACAAGATCGACCTTCACCGTCCTTACGTTGACAATGTATATCTCGTTTCTGATTCCGGAAAGAAGATGACCCGCGAGAGCGACCTTATCGACGTGTGGTTCGACTCAGGTGCCATGCCGTTTGCCCAGGAAGGTCTCCGTGCGCTCGGCGAGCCTAAGTTCGGATGTACGGCAGACTTCATCGCGGAAGGTGTTGACCAGACACGCGGATGGTTCTACACCCTTCATGCTATCCATACGATGATTAGCGGAACACCTGCATTCAAGAACGTGATTTCCAACGGTCTTGTCCTCGACAAGAACGGCAACAAGATGAGCAAGCGCCTCGGCAATGCAGTGGATCCGTTCCAGCAGCTCGACAAGTTCGGACCGGATGCCCTCAGATGGTACATGCTTACCAATGCACAGCCGTGGGACAACCTCCGTTACGATGAAGAAGGCGTGGATGAGGTCAGAAGAAAATTCTTCGGAACTCTCTACAACACATACTCATTCTTCGCGCTTTACGCGAACATTGACAACTTCGACCCTCAGGCTCCGGCAGTTCCATACGCGAACCGTCCTGAAATCGACAGGTGGATTATCTCCCTGCTCAACACATTGATAAAGGATGTCAAGGCTTCTTACGAGGACTTCGACGTCACTTCTGCAGGCCGTATGATTCAGGATTTCGTTTGCGACCACCTGAGCAACTGGTACGTGCGCCTGAACAGGAAACGTTTCTGGGGAAGCGCCGACAACGAGGACAAACTCGCTGCATATCAGACACTTTACGAAGTGCTCAAGACCGTCTCTATCCTGGCGGCTCCTATCGCTCCGTTCTACATGGACCAGCTCTACAAGGACCTCGTTCCTGGCGGAGAGGAGTCAGTTCACTACGTGCTCATGCCGGATTACGACGAGTCTGTCATTGATAAGGACCTCGAAGAGAGGATGGCGCTTGCGCAGAGAGCATCATCGATGGTACTCGCGCTTCGCCGCAAGGTGAACATCAAGGTCCGCCAGCCGCTCTCGAAACTCGTAATCCCTGTCATCTCAGACAAGGTCCGCGAGCAGCTCGAGAAAGTGAAGTCGCTCATTCTGGGTGAGGTCAATGTAAAAGAGGCTGAATTTATCTCCGATACCACCGGTATCATCACCAAGAAGATACGCCCTAACTTCAAGACCCTCGGAAAGACCTACGGAAAGAGGATGAAAGAGATTGCAGCAGCCTTCGGCCAGATTTCCCAGCAGGAGATCAATGCCATACAGGCAGCTGAGGCACAGGGCAATGCATATACCCTTAACCTTGAAGGCGGAGAGGTTGTACTCAATCCTGGCGATTATATGATTTCATCCGAGGATATGCCGGGATGGCTCGTCGCTACGGACGGACCTCTGACATTGGCTCTGGACATAGAGGTTTCTCCTGAGCTCAAGAACGAGGGAGTTGCACGTGAGTTGGTAAACAGAATCCAGAATATCCGTAAGGAGAGCGACTTCGACGTTACCGATAAGGTGGAGGCAACGGTGTTCGCGGATGGCGAGGCTTATGCCGAAATCGAGGAAGCGCTCAAGTCATACAAGGATTATGTTTGCTCACAGACATTGGCAAATACCTTGGTTCTCAAACCTTTGGCAGACGCTGACAACAGCCTTGCCGAGGTCGAGTGGAATGAAACTGCAATTAAAATTGCGGTAACCCGCAACTAATAATTATTGATATGGAAGACAATTTGAAGAACGAGCAGGCTGAAAAGACCCGTTACACCGACGAGGAACTTGCCGAGTTCAAGAAGATCATTATCGACATGCTTGAAAAGGCTAAGGCTGAGTACAATACTCTCAGACATGTCGTTATGCACAACGGCACGAATGACATCGAGGATACCACTCCTTCATTCAAGACCGTTGAGGATGATGGTGCCATGCAGCTTTCTCGTGAGGAGGCAAGCCAGCTGGCCCAGCGTCAATATAAGTTTATCCAGAATCTTGAGGCGGCTCTTGTCCGTATCGAAAACAAGACTTACGGCGTCTGCCGCATGACAGGAAAACTCATACCTAAGGAGAGGCTTCGTCTTGTCCCTCATGCGACACTTACTGTAGAGGCTAAGGAAAAACTCAGCAAAGGCGGCAGGTAACATATGAAGAACAACAGAGGAAGGTTACTTCTCATCTTAGGTATTATATTGGTTGTTGCCGACCAGATCATAAAGGTTCTGGTCAAGACCAATATGTCCATCGGAGAGCACTTCAGCGTGTTCGGGGACTGGTTCCAGATTCTCTTCATCGAGAATGAGGGCATGGCTTTCGGCATGAAGTTCGGCGGAATGGCAGGAAAATTTGCATTGACCTTCTTCCGTCTGCTCCTTTTCGGGTTCCTCTGCTGGTGGATTACTGCCCTCAATGTGAAAGGCCGCAAGATATCTGCAAAGGATAGTGCTGAGGTACGATATGAGCATGTTCCGACAGGAGTCCTTGTCGGACTGACATTGATAACGGCGGGGGCGCTGGGCAATATCATTGATTGTCTTTTTTACGGGCAGGTGTTCTCGGCTTCGACGCCTTATGAGATCGCGCAGTTCGGGGGGAGTTATGCGCCGGTGATGTTCGGAAAGGTGGTGGATATGTTCTATTTCCCGCTGATAGATACGACCTGGCCATCATGGATGCCTTTCGTGGGCGGACATCCGTTCCGCTTCTTCGAACCGGTGTTCAATTTTGCGGACAGCTGCGTTACGGTAGGTGCCTTTTACCTGATTCTGTTCCAGTACAGGTTCTTCACTTCCGACCAGGAATAGTCCCGTTTTGGTGAAGTCAGGTTGGCTTTGCCTGGCGGAATACCATATAATATACAGGTCGCATACTCGTTTTCATGCGGGTATGTGATTTTTTTTGTTGAATTTTTCTAAACGTTTAAACCTTGAAATGGGATGTATAGGTTACGTTTTCCTGCCATGTCTTAAAATTGTAAATTCCCGATTTTTAGACTTTTATAATAACATATTGTAAGAAGATGTAACTTTTTTTCGCAAAATTACTGATAATTTAATCGTTAAAAGTCATTGAATGCTAATAAAAACATAGTCTGGGGTAGTTGTTTTTTACAAATTTATTTTACAACTTTGCGATAGAGCATATAAGAAAAAAACGAAAATATATTAATGTTAAACTAAAGTAATTGCTTATGAAAAAGATTTGTCTTCTTTTTACAGTCATGGCAATGTTCTTCACAGCACTGTCGGCTTCCGCGCAGAACGTGGTAGTGACAGGTACCATTGTGGACTCTTCTAACGGCGAGACTATCGCGGGAGCTTCTGTAATGGTGAAGGACACCAGGATAGGTACTTCTGCTGATGCTGACGGAAAATACAGTATTTCCGTTCCTGCAGGTTCCAAGGACAATGCAGTGGTTGTGTTCAGTTTTATGGGTTACAAGACCCAGGAAGTTGCCCTCAATGGTAAAACAGTGCTTAACTGCAAACTCCAGCCGGACGCAACTGTCCTCGAGGATGTTGTCGTTGTAGGTTACGGTACCGCCAAGAAGGTCGGTTCCCTCGTAGGTTCAGTTACCACTGTAAAGTCCGAGGCTATCAAGAACGCTCCTTCATCTTCAGCTCTGGACCAGCTTCAGGGACAGGTTGCAGGTATGTCAGTTCTCACATCAGGTGGTGTGGCCGGTGATAATAACGTATCCATCAAGATTCATGGTACAGGTTCTCTTTCTTCAAGCACGGAGCCTTTGTACGTCATCGATGGTATGCAGTCATCTTCAAGAACCATCATGTCGATGAACCCTAACGATATTCTCAGCATTTCCGTCCTCAAGGATGCGTCTGCTACATCTATCTATGGTTCACGTGCTGCAAACGGTGTCGTTTACATCACCACAAAGGCTGGTTCTTATGACAACAAGGCTACTGTCACCATCAGAAGCCAGGCAGGTATCTCTACCATCGCTGACATGACTCTCTACAAGAACATGATGTCAGGTCCTGAACTTAAGGAATTCTGGGTACGTGCAGGTATCAAGAGCCCTGAGGCCATCAAATTTACCTTTACAGACAAGGGTTATGACGCTGATACCAAGTGGTACAACTACTATCAGAGATTCAACAACCCTCAGTATCAGAATGACGTTACTGTAGAGGGTGGTGGAAAGAAGGTAGCCTACATGGTAGGTGCTTCACAGTTTCATCAGAGAGGTACTACCATCGACAACTACTTCGACAGATACACCCTCAGATCAAATGTTCAGGGTCGTCCGAAGGATTGGTTGAAAGTCGGTATGAACCTTTCAGCTTCTTATACCAAAAGCCAGAAGAACAACAACTGGGGTAGTGTTTCAGGCGGTAACGCAGGTTACATGATGGGAGGTCTTTCTTATGTCCTCAACCCTCTCTATCCAGCTATCGACTCCGCAACAGGCGAGGAATATCCGGAGGTATATCCTACAGGATTGTATAACTCATACTACTATGCGAAGATGTACGTTCCTAGGAATGACCGTTACGGATTCATCGGAAATGCTACTGTCGAGATCAATCCTTTCAAGAATTTCTACATCAAGTCTGTTGCCGGTATCGACGGAGGTTTCTATCTTAATGATACCAAGCAATATCCTTCATTCGTTGCTGATCCGGGAAATGGTGTAAGAGCCCGCAGTACTCAGCTGATGTACACTGCTACCATCACCAACACCATCGAGTATTCATTCGACATCAACAATGATCACGAAATCTCACTTCTCGCAGGTCATGAGGGTATCCAGAACTACAGCGACTTCTATTCTGCGTCCGTATCGGGTATCACTGATGACAGGCTTATGCTCATGACCCAGGGAAAAGCTGACACAAGAAGAATTTCACAGTCATTCACAGAGAGCCGCTTCCTCTCATTCTTCGGTCATGCAGACTATAGCATGTTCGGAAAGTATATATTCGACTTGACTGTCCGTAACGATGCTTCATCCCGTTTCGGTAACCAGAGCCGTAATGCGCTTTTCTGGTCAGTCGGCGGTATGTGGAAACTTAAGAAAGAGTCTTTCCTCAGAAGTGTGAATGCTATCGACGACCTTAACATCAAGGTCAGCTACGGTACCCAGGGTAACGCATCTATCGGTGATTATCAGCACCTTGCATTGATCGGTTCCACAACTCAGTATGCGAACTTGTCATCGATGATTATCGGCCAGCCTAGCAACCCTAAACTTACATGGGAGAAGCAGGGTCTCTTTACAGTTGCCTTGACAGGTAGAGTGTTCAACGTTCTCGATTTCGATATCGAATACTACAACAGAACAACTACTTCAATGTTGATGGATGTTCCTTATCCATATACTTCAGGATTCTCATCACTTACAGCCAATGTCGGCAGCCTTGCAAACAATGGTCTTGATGTCACTCTCGGTGTGGATATCCTCAGGGGAAGGGATTATTTCTTCAGATTCAACACCACATTCAACTACAACCGCGAGAAGATTACCAAACTCTTCAATGGCCTCAACCGTTGGGAAATCGCCAATACCGGTCTTGCTTATGTAGTAGGACAGCCGGTTTCATTCTATTCTCCTATCTGGGCTGGTGTGGATCCTGCTGACGGACGTCAGATGTGGTATGTTCCAGGAGAGAATAAGGATGTTACCACCAAGAACGAGACAACCAAGAAGTATGCTGAAGCTGACCTTACCCAGAACACAGGATTCAAGCTTCATGCACCTATCAACGGCGGTTTCAGCCTTTCAGGAGGATGGAGAGGAATCTCTATGGTTGCCGACTTCTCGTATGTCCTCGGCAAGTATCTCATGAACAATGATGCTTACTTCTATTCAAACCCGGTCAAGTTTTCAAATGACAACTTGAACAAGGAAGTAAACGATTTCTGGACACCTGAGAATACGAACGCCAAGTACCCGGATTGGTCAAAGGGCCAGGAAATGCAGTTCGATACCCATCTTATCGAAAACGCAAGTTTCCTCCGTCTGAAGAACCTCCAGGTAGCTTACAACTTCCCGAGAAGACTCCTCGGCAAGCAGAATGTAGTCAATGGTCTCAAACTCTCATTCACAGGACGTAACCTTCTTACTTTCACCAAGTATTCAGGTATCGACCCTGAGATCGACTCGAATGTGACATACGGTTTCGTAGGTAACTCCAAGCAGTATCTGTTCGGTCTCGAACTCACATTCTAATCATGATGCAGAACTTATTTAAAATGAATGTTATGACAAATATTCTCAAATATACATTTGCGGCAGGCGCGGCAGTACTGATGCTTGCATCATGCGACCTGAATCTCACTCCGGAGAGCGCAATAGCCTACGAGGAAGGCAAACGTCTCTTTGTGTCGGAGTCTGACATTACCGCTTTCGACAATGGTCTTCATGCTTCATTCAGGGCAATGTTCTATGGAGCAAACTCTCAGACCTCAGAAATCATGTGTGATGGTTTCAATGCTACCGTGAACTACAACAACCACTATGGTGCCGAGCACATGGCAAATGAGACTTTCAATGCCGGTAGCCAATTTGTGGAGACTGTATGGGCGAACAACTACGGTGCCATCAAGAACTACAATATCGCTATTGCAAATGCAGACAACGTGGATCCGTCGCTCCGTGCAGCTGCGCGTTATTTGAAAGGTGACGGTTATTTCTACAGAGCATGTTCATACTTGACACTTGCACGTCATTTCGCGAAGGCTTATGATGCTTCTACTGCAGGAACTGAGCTCTGCGTTCCTCTTGTATTGGTTTACAATCAGCTTGAGAAACCTGCCAGAGCTACTGTGAAGGCCGTTTATGATCAGATCAAGGCTGACCTCGATTCAGCTGCGGTTATCTTTGCGAAAGTGGAAGGTGAGGCTCGTGCAATGGCACCTACAATTGATGCTGTCAATGCGGTTTATGCAAGATATTTCCTTGATACCAAGAACTATCAGATGGCAGCCCAGTATGCTGAGAAGGTCATTTCTACCAATCACTACGCATTGGCTTCTACAGATGCAGCCATGGCTAAGGAATATACTGAAGATGCGGGTACTGAGCCTATCATGCAGATGTACGCTTCCAAGCAGGAAGGCGTGGCTGCTAACCAGATGTACATGGGTGAAAATGGTGTGGGAAGTGACGCTAAGGGAAAATACTTCGCTTCATACTATATCCCTACTCAGGTCCTCGTAAATTCTTATGATGCAGGTGATGTCAGAAAGGCAGCCTGGTTTGCTACGGACATGTATCCTTTCAAGGCTAACGGTGCACGTTATGATGGTATAACAGTGTTTGCGAAGTATCTTGGAAACCCTGCTCTTTATACAGGTAACGACAATGGCGCTCAGGCTGTGAAACCATTGCTTATCGGCGAACAGTATCTTATTGCTGCAGAGGCATATCTCCAGGCGGGTGATGCAGGCAAGGCTACGACTTACCTGCAGGCTCTTCAGGAGAAGCGTGGTGCCGTAAAAACGACGGCAACCATGGCAAACATCAAGAAAGAGTGGTTCAGAGAGACAGTAGGTGAAGGCCTCCGTATGTCATGCCTAAAGAGATGGGGTGACCCTGCTGGTATCAGAACTCCTCAGACAGCAGCAAGCGACGCTCACATTCTCATGACAGGGCCTTATTACGAGCAGAGAGTACTCGCTGCTACAGACTATCATTTCTGCTGGCCTATCCCTGAGTATGAGATCAAGGTCAATAATAACCTTGTTCAGAATGACGGTTATTATCTGTAGTGTTTTTCAAAATCTCTAAATTGAACAATATGAAAACAATTAAATATATGCTTTCAGCTGTTGCGGTACTTGCAGTACTTGCGTCCTGCAACAGAAAGGAGTCATTCCAGCATGAGAAGTTCGTATCATTCGGCAATGGCAGTTATACTGTCAATGAGGATGCCGGTATTGTTGCCGTTCCTGTTCATGTATATAATGCCAGCTCAGAAGAGGTGACTGTAACAGTTAAAGCAACTGACGGAACAGCCAAGACTGGAACTAACTACGAAATTGTCGAGCCTGCTTCAGGCGTGCTCAATTTTGCACCTGGTGAGACTGAGAAGAATGTGCAGGTTCTTGTTAAGAATCTGAGAGATAAATTTACCGGGAACCTTAGTTTCTCTATGTCTCTTACAAGCGTTACTGATGGTGTCGCTACCGGTAGTTTCAACAGTATCAATTTTACTATCAACGACAAGGATCATCCTCTCGCTAAATTCTTCGGTACTTGGACAGGTACGATTGCCAGTGAACAGATTGGAAAACTTCCTATGAATGTGACTATTGAGGCAGTGGAGGGAGATAATACTTACAGTAAACTCCTCGTGAAGGATCTTGAGCCATTCGCGGCAACCCAGTTGGATGTCACATCTGCTCAGGGGAAGAATATCTTTACTGCAGTTGTGGACGAATCTAAAACTGTCATGACTATTTCAGCTCGTCAGAAAGTAGGATATGATTATCAGGATGCGTATCCTCTCTTTATTATGGGTACGGATGGTGGAGATGTTACACTGACGCTCAGTGATAGTAAGACATTGGCAGTTTCTCCGTTCGGCTTGTATGCTGAAGTTGAGGGAGGATTAGGATATTTTGATAAATACGCTGAGGGTTGTACTCTTACAAAGAAATAAGTTTGACTCTTTTTTGACTTTTTGGCATGAGGTTGGCTGTATTCCAGTCAGCCTCGTGCTGTTTTAAGTTAGTTAAGTCAAATCGTTTAAATTAAACATTATGAAGTATTTACGATTTTTTGCCGTGGCGGTCGCATCGTGTCTGCTCGGTCTTTCAGTCGCAAGAGCCCAGAATTATGAGCCTATGGATACCTGGCCTTATCTCGTTCAGGATTTCGTTAAGGGAGACATCCGTATGACTAATGGCAATGTGCTGAAATCCAAGGAAGTCAACTTCAATATCATTGACGGAAAACTTCATTATATCGAAAACGGCGTCATCATGTCGGCAGAAATGGTACAGGTTTCGTCTGTTGTGACTGAATCTGCAACTTATCTCAACGTTTGGGGCAGGATGATGAAGGTCGTCGCTTCTGACGACAAGGGCTATGTCCTCAGGAGCGTCGAGGTCGATAAGGACAAGATGGCAAAGACGGATATCGGTTACGGAATCTCGTCGGCTACTGCTTCCAGCCAGAATGTCACTTCTCTGCTTGGGGACAGTGCGACACTGCTTGTCAACATGGATATTACCCAGGCATTGTCCAAAAGGGCTGCAGGAAAGGTATTTCCGACGATGGAAACACTTTATCTGAAAATAAATTCGGATATTTTGCCTGCTACGAAAAAAGATGTATTATATTTGTCGTTTGTGGATAAATCCGCGGCAGACGCCTTTTTCAAAGCCAACAAGATCAAGTGGAAGAATGAGGAGTCACTGCTTAAAGTCGTGGATTTCATTCATGACCTAAAAGAAAATTAATTACAATAAATTACAATGAAAAGAGTACTTATTGCACTTTCTGCTGCCGTGCTCATGTATGGCTGCGCAAGGGAGGAAGTCGTGGTGAATCCTGCTGAGAAACAGGAGCAGACTTCTTCTGAAAACGGAGACTACATCGAAGGTGAGGTCATCGTAAAGCTGTCTGATGAGCTTACTTCCCTTGTGGAAGAGGACCTCGCTGCAGGAAACACCGCAACCCGCTCTGCGGGATTGAACGCCCTGATGCAGGATCTTGGTATCAAATCTATGACAAGACTGTTCCCTGACGCGGGAGAATTTGAACCGCGAACCAGAAAGGAAGGTCTCCACAAATGGTATATCATCCAGTTTGACGAGTCTGTATCATTGACAAAAGCTGACAATGAACTTGAGTCCCTCGACGGCATCGAATTGGTGGAGAAGCGCAGGAAGATCAAGAATCAGGCTTTCAATGACACATATTTCGGCAATCATTGGGGATATGTGAACAATACCAGAAAAGGTTATGACATCAATGTGTCTGACGTATGGGCAAACTATACTACTGGAAGCGAGAAAGTCATTGTCTCTGTAGTCGATGAGGGTGTGGATCTGAACCATCCTGACCTTGCATGGAACTGCCTTGAGTCAGGACACTATAACGCTGTTGACGGAAACCAGGTCATTTATGCGGGAAATCATGGTACTCATGTGGCAGGAACAGTTGCAGCCGTAAACAATAACGGCAAAGGTGTTTGTGGTGTTGCCGGCGGTGATTTTAAAGCCGGTTCCAAGGGCGTGAGAATCATGTCCTGCCAGATTTTCAAGGAAGTCAATGGAGAAACCAAGACCGGAAATACAGCTGCTGCCATCAAGTGGGGTGCTGATCATGGTGCTGTCATCAGCCAGAACAGCTGGGGTTATAACTATGATAAAGATGGTGACGGTAGACTCACTGGTGACGAATATCAGGCTGCAATAAGTGCTACCATTCAAGATTCAGACAGAGCCGCTGTGGATTACTTTATCAAGTATGCAGGCTGTGACAATTCCGGAAATCAGCTGCCTAATTCCATGATGAAGGGTGGTGTGGTAATCTTCGCTGCCGGTAATGACGGAATCGAAAATGGTGCACCTGCGAATTACGCTCCTGTCATCGCAGTCGGTGCAATTTCCAAGGATGGTACGAAGGCAAGCTATTCCAACTACGGAAGCTGGTGCGATATCGCCGCCCCTGGTACGGATATCGTAAGTACTCTTCCTAACGGAGGGTACGGCAATCTTACAGGTACATCTATGGCATGTCCTCATGTCTCAGGCGTTGCTGCCCTCGTAGTTTCATATTGCGGAGGTCCCGGATTTACCAATGATATGCTTAAGGAGAAACTTCTGAAGAGCGCAAATACCTCACTTCTCAGTTCTTCATACAAGATTGGCGGTCTCGTGGATGCTATGGGCGCGATTACTTATGGCGCTGATGAGGCCCCTGCTGCCGTTAAGGATATGAAGGCTGAGGGACGCTCAAACAACATTGACCTTACATGGACACTTACTGCCGATTCCAAAGGCGAGAAGGCTTTCGGTTACATGGTAATCTATGGAAAGGATAAGGCTGCTGTAGAGAGCAGTACATTCAAGAAGCCGTCTTCCAATGTAAGTTATACTTCACTTTCTCCTGAAGGAAAAGCAGGTGCCAAGGTTACCGGCTATGTTTCAGGTCTTGAATTCAACTCGAAGTACTATGTGAAGATGGCGGCTTATTCATACGGTCGCAGCTATTCTGAAGGTACCTCTGTCGCTGAGATTTCTACAGGTTCGAACAATCCTCCTATAATCAAAGTTGATTATAATGGAGAACTTTCTTTGAATGCATCCGATGTGGTAGAGATTCCTGTCACTATAATCGAACCTGACAGTCATGAGTTTACCGTAACTTATACTAAGGGCTCGGAGGCTGATGTGATGTCCAAGACTCCTTCAGGAAACTGGTATATCACCATCACCGGAAGCGATGCTGAGGAAGGTGAATATACTGGAATAATCACAGCTAAGGATTCTTATGGCATGTCGGCTACTTACAAATTGAAATATACAATCAAGGTGAATCATGCTCCGGCCAAGATTAAGGATATCGAGAACCGTCTTGAGAACAACAAGGGAGAGTTCACAATCGACCTTTCCGAGTATTTCTCTGACCCTGACGGTGACAGACTTACATACGAGGTCGTTGCAAGTGACCCTTCAGTCGCATTCTTCACTCCGAGGGAAAATTCACTTATCTGCACTGTCCTCAAGTATGGCCTTACTACAGTGACCGTAACTGCAAAGGACCCGAGAAACGCTTCTGCAACAGCAGAGTTTGTGATTCTCGCAAGGGCGAAGAGCACGGTTTACAGTGCATATCCTAACCCTGTGACCACAACCCTGAACCTTGCTACAGGACAGGATTTGGCTGCAGCGAAGGTGAAGATCGTTTCACAGACCGGTCAGGTTGTCATTGACAAGACTGTCAATGCAAGTGCGTTCGAGCCTGCGCAGATTGATTTCAAGAATGTTGCGCCTGGTATCTACAACGCTACATTCACAATCGGTTCCAAAGAGTATAATCAGACAATAATCAAGAAATAATGAAACTTGTTCTTAAAATATCAGCGGCCGCCCTGTGTCTGGTCGCTTCTGCAATAGGACTGAAGGCTCAGGGTGATGTGGCAATGCCGTTCATGGCCATCGACAGAAGCCCGGTAACATCAGCAATGGGCAGCGCCGGTCTCGCATCTTCATCTGAGATTGCATACGCTTCTTTCAGAAATCCGGCTGTCATTCCGTTCAGCGAGAAAAAAGGCGATTTCGGCCTTTCATATCAGAACTGGGCACCTAAGGGAGTGAAATCGACCAACTTGAACCTCGGTGCTACGATGCGTTTCGGAAGGATTATCGGTGTCACTATCGGCGGTGCTTACCAGATGCATAACAAATCTGATGTTAACGATGACAGCGGCAATCCTAAAGGAACATTTACTCCTTCAGATCTTATGTTCAATGCAGGTCTGGGTGTGAAGATCATAAAGAACCTCTCTCTCGGAGCGAATTTCCACTACGCATCACAGAGCCTTGCGGAGGGCGTTTCATATAATGCGGTTTCAGCAGACGTATTCGCCCTTTACAGAGTTGCAGGCGTGAATATCACAGCAGGAGTCTCCAATGTGGGCTCCAGCGTAAAGTCTGACAAGACAGGTTCTTTCAGCATTCCTGCAGCAGCTGTGGTGGCCGGAGCTTATACTCTCAAGGCTGGAAAGTCTCACAGCATTGACCTTGCACTCGATGCGAACTACTATTTCAAAGGAGGTTTCGCCGCATCACTCGGCGCACAGTATGCTTTCAAGGACCTTGCTTTCTTCCGTGCAGGTTACCACTATGGCGGAGACAGCGTGATGCCATCGTTCGCCTCTGTAGGAGCCGGCGTGGCATTCAAGGGAGTTGCTCTCAATGTTTCATATCTCATTTCATCTGAGGCTATCAAGAATACTATCAATGTCGGACTCGGTTTCTCATTCTGAATGAGGACCGGAGTCCGGTCTTATTTTAGTGAAGACCGCCCGGTTTCATGAGAATATGGAGATTAAGAATAATAAGAACATAATGAAAACAAGATTCATTACATTAGCATTGGCAGCATCCGCAATTCTGGTTGGCTGCAAACAGGAATTGCCAAACTCCGGCAAACCATCCTCTCCGGATATGGAGAAAATCCTGAACTTACCTGAAGACGCTGACGGCGAATCTCTCCTTATCTATGTTGACAAGAACATATCGGGGACAGACAAAGTCGATAGTCTGGCCGCTTCCTATGGCGCCCTTTCCTGCAGAAGAGTTTTCCCGCAGGTTTCCGGCGACTACTCAGAGGAACAGCGTTTCGGACTCGACCGCTGGTATGTCATCAAAGTCGAGAAGGGAACGGATCTGGAAAATCTCGCATTCTTGATGTCAGCTGAAAAGAAAATCAGCAGGATTCAGTTCAACTCCATTGTCCAGCCTGTTTCCACAAAGCAGCTGATGCCGAGGCCGTTCAAGCCGGGTGCAAACACCAAGGCTGCAGGAACTGCCGCACCTTTCAATGACCCTAGCTTCTCCAGCCAGTGGGATCTGTTGAGTACAGAAAAAGGCAAGCCTGTCGCAACCTCAGTGCCGGGGGCTGATGTCAATGTCGTAGATGCATGGAATCTTACAGCAGGCGACCCTTCCATCATCGTGGCTGTTGTGGATGAGGGTGTGGACTATACCCATCCTGATCTCAAGGCAAATATGTGGACCAACCCTAAGGAGACCAAGAACGGAAAGGATTCCGACGGCAATGGCTATGTAGATGATATCCACGGATATAACTTTAACAAGAAGCAGGGTGATGTGACATGGAATACTGTCAGCAAGAACACTACGTATTCTGATTCCGGTCACGGAACCCACGTTGCAGGAACTATAGCCGCAGTGAACAACAACGGCACCGGAGTCTGCGGTATCGCAGGTGGTACCGGAAACAACGACGGTGTCAAGATCATGTCCTGCCAGATATTCTCAGGCGGAGAGGGATGCCCGACAGAGGACGTGGCAGCAGCCATCAAGTATGCTGCCGACAACGGTGCCAGCATTCTCCAGTGCTCATGGGGAGTTACTGCAGGATACTATAGAAATGACGATGCATACTATCGCGCCGCAGGTGTAGAGGTGGATGCCATCCGTTATTTCGAGTCGATGGACAGGAAGAAGAAAGGCCTTGACAATCCTATCAATGGAGGTGTGGCCATCTTCGCGGGCGGAAACGAGAACGCCAGCCTTGCTGACTATCCTGGTGCATTGTATGACATTATCGCCGTAACTGCATTTGCTTCTGATAACAAGCCTACAGGTTACACCAACTATTCTTTCGGCTGCAATATCGCAGCTCCTGGTGGAGAACTCTACACCACCGGAATTGAAGAAGAGGAGGGCCAGATACTTTCTACCATGCCTGTCGGCGTAAAATACTATGACGGATATTACGGTATGGAGTTATATGACGGAAACGGTTACGGCTATATGCAGGGAACATCTATGGCATGTCCGCATGTTTCAGGCGTCGCCGCTCTCGGACTCTCATATATGAAGAAATTGGGCAAGACCTGCACCAAGGATGAGTTCAAGGCAATGCTTCTGACTTCTGTCAATGACATTGACCAGTTCTGTGTAGGCACCAAGCGCACATTGATTTATTCTAACGGCAATGTCGGCAATCTTACCCTCAGCAGGTACAAGGGCAAGATGGGAACCGGTTCAGTGGACACATGGAAACTTTTCATGCAGATTGAGGGAACTCCTTGTCTCACGGCTGCTGTCGGAAGTGAGCAGGTAATCAGCCTTGAATCTATCTTCGGTTCATCTTATGCTGGCCTTACCTATAGAGGTGTCGAGATTTCAGCAGAGGATAAAGCCAAGATTGGACTTGATTCTGACCCTATCGTCAAACTCGGCCGTCTTGTCATCACTCCTACCAAGACGGGAAATGCCACAATTACCGTCAAGGCTATTGCCGGCGGCAATACTGTCGGTGGAGGTTCAAGTATCGGAGGAATGGAAATTTCCAAGACCTTCTCTCTCGTTGCAAGAGGCGTGAAGAGCGAAAATGGAGGATGGCTCTAGTAGATATGGTTAATTAAGACTTAAGGTTATGACAATCAAGAAAATAGTATATCTTTTCATTGCAATGGCATCTGCCGCAATGATTTCTGTTGCCTGCTCCAAGGAGAAGAAAATCGGAACTGACGATGTGTTCGGACAGTGGAAACTCGAGGACGTGTCAGCAATCTCCACAAAGGGTGAGACTTACGGCATTACAGTATATCTGGAGTTCACATCTCCTGACAGATTTGACATTTGGCAGCAGCTTCAGGAAGGACGCTACCGTCACTATAATGGAACATGGTCCCTGGAGAAATCCGTGCTGTCCGGCTATTATGCTGACGGCAAGCCATGGGGCTCATTCTACAATGCTAAAATCAGCGACGGCAAGCTCCAGCTCAAGACATCCAATGGTGAAGTTACCACATACGTGAAGACAACAATCCCGGAAGATGTGAAGAGCGGCGCTCAGGAAGGGGCAGAAGTGAAGTCTCTTCTCTAATACCAAAAAAAATCGTAGATTTGTGGCTGGCTAAAACGCGGTTTTGGCCGGCCACAAGTCGTATTGTATTTGATGGAATGAATTAGGGCAGACAAGGATGAAAAAGACAGACTATATAGAAATCAGGGGAGCCAAGGCTCATAACCTCATGGGCGTAAGCCTGGATATTCCACGTGGTAAATTCGTGGTTGTCACAGGATTGAGCGGAAGCGGCAAATCGTCATTGGCCTTCGATACGATATATGCGGAAGGACAGAGACGTTACATGGATACTTTGTCCACTTATGCCAAGCACTTTATGGGAGTGCTGGAAAAGCCGGAGGTGGAAGAGATAAACGGCCTCAGCCCTATCATTGCCATTGAGCAGAAAACCACGGGAAACAATCCGCGCTCTACAGTCGGAACCATTACGGAAATCTTTGATTTCCTGAGACTTCTGTATGCCAGGGCATCCCGTGCATATTCTCCTGTCACCGGTAAGGAAATGGTCCGCTATACTGACGAGCAGATAGTGAGCCTGATTATGCGTAATTACAATGGCAGGAAGTGTTATCTCCTGTCTCCGCTCGTGAGGGGCCGTAAGGGTCATTACAGGGAACTGTTCGACCAGCTTCGCAAGAGGGGATTCACCCAGGCCCGAATCGATGGGGAACTGAGGGACCTTTCAGGAGTAACCGAACTGGACAGATACAAGGCGCATTTTATCGAGCTTGTCGTGGATAAGCTGAAGCCTGTCCCGGGAGATGACAAGCGTGTAAAGGACTCAGTTTCACTGGCATTGACACGAGGAAAAGGTTCTGTCGCCGTTCTGGATATGGAGACCGGTGTGCTCCAGCATTATTCGAAGCATCTGGTCGATCCGGATTCCGGTGTCTCTCTTCAGGAGCCGGCTCCGCATTCGTTCTCGTTCAACTCGCCGGAAGGCTACTGCCCGCATTGCAAGGGCCTCGGCAAGATAGTGGACGTAAACATTGACAATATCATTCCTGACCGCAGTCTTTCCATTGCTGAGGGCGGAATTGTGCCGCTGGGAAAGGTTCGGGAAACTAGAAAATTCGACATAATACGCTCTATTGCAAGGAGATATGATTTCTCGTTGTATGACCCGATTTCGGAGATTCCGGATGAGGCGATATCATTGATAGTGTTCGGCTCGGACGAACTTTTCCGTGTGGGCGACGGGGCTCTTTCCGAGATGGTTTCCTTCCCCGGAATTGTGGAAGACATCGACGAGAAGGTTGTCTGTCCGGTCTGTCACGGGACGAGGCTGAATGAGCAGACCAACTGTTTCAAGATCGACGGCAAGACCATTTCCGAGGTTGCTGCCATGGAGATGTCTGCCTTGGCCGAGTGGTTTGACGCCCTGCCGTCTCATCTTTCCGACAGGGAGAACATCATCGCCAGGGATATATTGAAGGAACTCTCTGAGAGGACGGGATTTATGCTGGACGTAGGTCTTGACTACCTGTCGCTCGACCGCGCTACAAGTTCGTTGTCGGGTGGTGAAAGCCAGCGAATCCGTCTGGCTACACAGATCGGTTCGAAACTGGTCAATGTCCTCTATATTCTGGATGAGCCGAGCATCGGCCTGCACCAGCGTGACAACAGGAAACTTATCAATTCGCTTAAGGAGCTGCGTGACGAGGGAAACTCTGTCATGGTCGTGGAGCATGACGCGGAGACCATGTTCAATGCCGACTGGCTTGTGGATGTCGGCCCTGGCGCAGGCGAGAACGGCGGAAAGATTTGTCTCAATGCTCCGGTGCCGTATCTTCTGAAGGGCCTGAAGCCTGATGCCGAGACACTTCGGCACTGCATCGTAAAGGATTCATTGACATTGGATTATCTTAAGGGTGTTCGCAGCATTGAAGTTCCTGCCGTCCGCAGGAAGGGTACAGGACAGTTCCTGGGATTGCGCGGGGCGACGGGTAACAACCTGAAAGACATTGACATTGACTTTCCTCTCGGTGTCTTTATCGGCATCAGCGGAGTCAGCGGCAGCGGCAAGTCGTCTCTCATCAATGAGACTCTTATGCCTGTCCTCAAGAATAAGTTCTATCGCGCAAAGCTGCACCCTCTGCCGTACAGGGAGGTTGTCGGCATCGATAACATTGACAAACTCATCGAAATCGACCAGAGCGCAATCGGACGCACGCCGAGGAGCAATCCGGCCACATTCACTGGCGTTTTCAATGATATCCGCAATCTGTTCGCCGAGACTCCGGATGCGAAGGTGCGCGGCTTCGGGCCCGGCAGGTTTTCTTTCAATGTCGCAGGAGGTCGCTGCGAGGCCTGCAAGGGTGCCGGTATCAAGGTGATCGAAATGAATTTCCTGCCTTCTGTCAATGTCGTATGTGACGAGTGCAGGGGCAAGCGCTATAAGGATGACACTCTCGCCGTGAAGTATAAGGGCAAGAGTATCAATGATGTATTGGAGATGCCTATCAGTGTTGCCTATGAGTTTTTCAAGGGGATTCCGAAGATTGCCCAGAAACTGAAGGCGCTGGTGGATGTCGGTCTCGGATACATCCATCTCGGCCAGTCTGCCGTGACTTTGTCCGGTGGCGAGAGCCAGCGTATGAAACTTGCGTCGGAATTGTACCGAAAGGACACAGGAAGCACCCTTTATATACTGGATGAGCCTACCACAGGCCTGCATTTTGAAGATATAAAGGTGCTTTTGGGAGTTCTTCAGAAGTTGGTGGACTGTGGCAATACGGTGATTGTCATCGAACATAATCTCGACGTGCTCAAGTGCGCGGACTATATTTTCGATATGGGTCCGGATGGCGGAAGGCGCGGCGGTTATGTGGTGGCTCAGGGAACGCCTGAGGACCTGGCCGGCAATCCTGAGTCTGTCACCGGCCCTTATCTGAAGGAAGTGCTCTCAGGGCAGATGGAATATTAAAAGAAAAAAATATGACTGAAACTGATAGATTCAATGTATTCCTTGTCAATGACGGGAGGCATTATGAGGTGCCGTTCCTCAAGAGGCTCGGTGACCTTTCCGATGAGGTGTGCAGAACCGTGAAGGATGCCAAGACCGGGGTGGAATACCCTGTTCTGGCTGCTTTGGTGGACCACAAGCTTAAGGAACTTGACTTCAAGCTTACGATGTCCCATGAGGTGGAGTTCATCGGATATAACCATCCTGACGGAAGGCGTACATATCTCCGTTCTCTGTGTTTCGTGCTGCAGAATGCTGTGCGTGAACTCTTCCCGGACAAGGTCCTTATCATTGACCATTCCCTTCCGAGCGGCCTTTATTGCAATATCTGCGAGGTGAAGCTTTGCGAGGACGGGCGGCGTACACCGTTGAAACTCAGCGACAATGACATTGATGCGATCCGGAACCGTATGCGCGAGATTGTGGATGCTGATATGCCGTTCGGGAAGAGGAAGATGGACGCGGTCGAGGCGGAGTTGCTGTTCGACAACAATAACCAGCCGGACAAGGCGGAACTTCAGCGCTCTCTCGGCAAGTTCCTGTGCAGTGTGTATTTCCTTGACGGAAAGGCGGATACATTCCATGGTCCGCTGCTTCATTCCACAGGTGCGCTCAAGGTGTTTGACCTGATTCCTTTTGCCCAGGGATTCTGTCTTCAGTTCCCGTCTGAGGGTGATTTCTCGAAGGTCATTCCGGTGAAGACCCAGTCGAAGATCGCCGCGACGCTGAGCAAGTATTCGGACTGGTGCTCGATTATCAGAATCAATGGTATCGGCACGCTGAACAGTGCCATTGTCGGCGGCAGGGCAGTGGAGCTTATCAATATGGCTGAGGCGTTGCATGAGAGGGGATATGCGGCGATTGCTGACCAGATTTATGCGCAGAAAGACAGAATTAAGGCTGTATTCATCGCCGGCCCGTCGTCCAGCGGAAAGACTTCATCGTCGCTCCGTATCGCTCTCCAGTGCCGTGTGCTAGGTCTTGTGCCTAAGGTTATCGAGCTGGACAATTATTTCGTGGACAGGGAGCATACGCCTAAGGACGGTGACGGGAACTATGATTTCGAGGCGTTGGAGGCGATGGACCTCAAACTGCTGAACAGTCAGCTGAATGACCTGTTTGCCGGCAAGGAGGTGGAACTGCCTCGGTTTGACTTCAAGGAGGGCCGATCTGTCCCTTCCGGAAAGCGTATCTCGCTGGGTGACAAGGAAATCCTTATTATGGAGGGAATTCATGCTCTCGACCCAGCGATGGTCCCTGATGTGGACAATTCCAAGATTTTCAGAGTCTATGCATCGGCATTGACCTCGCTCAATGTGGATGAGAATAACAATATCTCGACTTCGGATAACCGCCTGCTCCGCCGTATGGTGCGTGACAACAGGGTGCGCGGCATTACGCCCGAGGAGACCATCATGCGTTGGCACAGTGTACGCCGCGGTGAAAACCGCAATATCTTTCCGTTTCAGGAGAATGCGGACGCTTCGTTCAATTCTGCCCTGATTTATGAACTGCCGATGCTGAAATACTATGCCGAGCCGCTTCTCCGCCGCATAGCCCCGTCATCACCGGCATATACCGAGGCTATCCGCCTGCTCAAGTTCCTGGATTACATAGTGGCCCTGTCGCCGGAAGAAATCTCCGCAATCCCGCCGACATCCATCATGCGTGAGTTCATAGGCGGCCAGCGCCTGTAGCGGCCTCATATAATAGAAAGAAGGTGTGTCAAAACTCTTTTTTTTGAATAAATCACCCCTGCTGCAGTTATCTGTAGCAGGGGTGAACCTTTCTATTTGGGCATTATGATACACCCTCTTTTCGTATTGCCATCTGTTCAAATGGCTGATTTTCAATGTTATTCTGTCGGTGTCGTGAAGGTGTCCGTGTAGAACTTGCCCTGAGGCTTGCCCCAGGCATCCACAGCTACGGACCATACTATGTATTCCACACCGGCAGTCAGGCCTGTGATGTTTTCCTCATCGTAGCCCTCAGGGTCTGAAGTCGTAAAGCCGCTCCAACGTCCGAGGTCCTCGATAGCCTGCTGCCTCTTGTAGCCATTGGCGACCATTGACTGCTCGATGACTCCGTTGAGGATATATTCAAGAGTCGCCTCATCTGTCTTGTGGATCTGCTTGAACTCATTGAAAGTCTTCATATCGATGACATCCCACATATAGACAACCTGCTTGTCGGAAGGAGTTACTCTGATTTTCACCCTTGTAGGAGCCTTGCTGACGTATGAATACTGGAATGAGCATTTTTCCGGGTCACCTCCGATGGTACGGAACTCTTTCTTGTAGAGCTTTGTGGTAGGCTCTCCGTCAGAGTAGCCGAACGCTATCACATAATAGTCGCGGCCGGGCTGAAGAACTGCCTCATTCTTATACTCGAATATTCCTTTCGCAGTCATCGTCGGAATGAGGAATGCGTTGTATTCGATGAAATATCTCATGGTTTCTCCGTCGCCAAGCTCATCCACCAGAGACTTTGGCCATGCATCCACGAGGTACGGGTCTTCCATGACACTTGGGACTACCTTGTAGTCAGCGCCGTTGTTCGCGATAGTACCAATCGTGATGTCGAGTACGTTCCCGGAAGGATTGACCGCAGGAGTTGAAAACTCTTTCAATGTCAGTTCAGTCGAAACTGCCCCGTCTTCCTTCACGCCGAAAGCTATCGCATAATAGTCGGTCGCAGGACTGAGTTTGCTGAAGCGGATAGTCTCAGGAGTAGTTGAGATCAGTTTTTTCAGAACTTCCTCTTTGGAAATATCATATGCCTCCATACGGCGCTTGACCTCTCCGTCGAAGTAAGTCTGTAGTCCTGAATCGGTCAGATGTCTGTACGCTTCTTTCCCGAGAATGTCGAAATAGTAAGTAGTCCCCTGAATGGATGGCCTGACGCTCATATCAACCCCGGTAGGCTCGAGGTTTTCCAGAGTTATCTCAAATGTGCATACCTGCTCACTTGGTTTCTCTTCTTCTCCTCCAGGCGTTCCCGGCTTTTCGGCCGGTCCGTCTCCGGAATTCTTGTCACATGACGGCAGAACTGCTGCTGTCAGCACGGCAAAGGTAACTGCCGCAATTGTCTTGAGTACTTTTTTCATCATTTTGTGTAGTTATCAATGCTCACAATATATGAAAAATATATCAATGTCAATGCAATTGCATTTAAAATCTTTCAAAATTGCAGTTATTCTCTGGCATCGTCGCCTGCTATGATGCGTCTGTCTTCGTCGAGGTCCACACCGGCTTTGGCGGCCAGCGCCTGTAGCAACCTCATATAATAGAAAACCGCGTTTCCGATGCACATGTTGCCGGAAACGCGGTTTTCGTATTGCTATCTGTTCAAATGGCTGATTTTCAATGTTATTCTGTCGGTGTCGTGAAGGTGTCC
>OHOQ01000011.1_pt1 | contig 101441 bp, 86 predicted proteins | sample 1569881 | NCBI WGS metagenome assembly OHOQ01 (sample SAMEA3879596, study PRJEB24766) | human gut metagenome | biome: human-associated habitat; feature: feces | place: USA | collected 1985/1987 | reverse complement strand
GGCATTTCTTAATTTCAATGTATATAAATCTTCTTCTGAACCTTCAACATTATCTTCAACCATTTCTTTAATGATAGGTCCTATTGTAACTATTTGAGCCATTTCATCTGCAAGAGTAGCATTTCCAAATATACATAAAAGTCCATTGTAGAACATTAATTGTCTTACACTTCCTGAAATTTTAGATAGTAATTTTGATATAGGTTCGAAGGCATTCATACTTTTCATTATTCCTCCAAAAGCTGCAACCCACATCATCATAACTATTACCCAACTACCAGCAGATGCAAAACCACCCATCATCATATCTAAATAATCCATAGTACTTGTAACTGTTCCTGCCATCATTCCAAAGATATAAGCAAAGAATAATCCAGCAAATAGACAGATAAATGTTTGTGTTCCCATAAAAGCTAAAACTAAAACTATTACTAATGGTATAGCCATATATAAAGGAACTCCACTTCTAACTTGTTCCAATAATTTTACTGCTGATTCTCTTTTTTCAGCAAGTGCTGTCCAAACATCAGCTGGAATACTATTAATAGCTTCAGCAGGATCTCCAACTGTTGAAGGTAAATCCATTGTAAATCCAACAATAGCAAATACTATTATTCCTGATAATAAAACTAATGCTGACCATACACCTTGGTGTCTAATTCTTCTTACAACTTCAACTTTTTGGATACCAGAACTTACTATTGTAGTATCTGAAATAAGTCCTATATTATCTCCAAAACATGCTCCTCCTGCAATAGCTGCTGTTGTCAATAAAATATTTCCACCAACTATATGATTTAGCCATAAGAAGGGGTACTGTGGCAAGATCCTCTCCATTTCGAATGTCAGGCAAAAGAGTACTCTTCATAATGTCGCTTTTAACCATAAGCATACAAAGAGAATCAGCATCTAAACAGAAAGCCTCCTCTCTCCTAATTAGTCCCATGCGATTATTGACTGGACGAAACTTGACATTGCCATGTTCATCAACTACTTTATATCCACAAAATGCAATATCTGCAGAATTATCCTCTAGCAAACCAACCATTGTCTCGATAAAATCAGGCTCGTACCAATCGTCGCTATCGCAAAATGTAACGTACTTGGTATCACAAACTAAAATGCCTTTATTTCGACTAGCAGCTGGTCCACTATTATGTGAATTCTGTAAAACTTTTATATCCAATCCTGAACTGGCTTGCAATTGAAGCAAGTATGCATATGTATCATCCGTAGATTTATCATCTACAACAATCACTTTAAAATGCTTATTAGTTTGATTAACTAGTGAATCAATACATCTATTTATGTATCGAGTTGCATTATAGCAAGGTATTACAATTGTTACCATTATTCCTAATAATTAGTCTTAACAAGATGAGAAACAGCATAAGAACGCATACTACATATAAACTATTAAGTGATACCACTTTTCCCTCCCCCCCCCATACACTGCCTTAAAATTCCTCAGACACGAAAAAAGACAACACCTCAGCACATAGATAAAATGAATATACTGTTTCTCGCAAAGTAAAATAATACTTTTTAGACAGTCTAACCCAACCTTCACGTTGTTCGTTCCATCTTAGGGATTGTCATTTAATGTTTTCAATATGAACCACGTTACCAATATTATTGCGATAGAGAAAATCCGTATTAAGATTTAATCCAAGAAAAAAATACTACTATAAAATACTTTAGTTTCTCTTCAAAGGAAAGGCCCTTAATTCGCAAGTACGACTCATGGGTCGAGCTAAACTCATTATACCATTCTTTTGCATATTTAGATTTATATGCGAGTCTGCCAGCTAGTATCTTCTGCCTATACTTTTGGTATTCAATCGCATCAGCAAAACAAGATTCAAGGTTTTCTTTTTTCAAAAAATCAAATGTTTGTTTCGCATTAAAAACAGACTGCTTCCAATTATTATACATTTTCCCTTCATCTTGCACTTTTGTCATAGAGTCAACGTTATAATAATAATTGTAAAGAGATTCTTCAACAACAGATATCTTTTTTGCTCTAACAACAAGTTGAAATGTCATCAACATATCCTCGCCCATGTTATATATGGAGAATTCCAAACCATCATACAATTCTCGTCTGCATAGTTTATTCCAAATAGCCCACGAGTCTTGCATATATAGCAGGCGAGAAACATATTCCGACTTTGTAGTAAAAACCGGAATACTTTCTCTAATAATAACTTTTCCATCAGTTTCGTGATATCCAGTTACAACTAAATCACTACCTTCAGCTATAGCTTTATCATATAGCTTCTGACAAAAAGTAACGTCTAGCCAATCATCAGAATCACAATGAATAATGAAATCCCCAGTTGCCAAGCTAGTACCATATTTACGAACTGCTGGAAGTCCGCTATTCTTTGGCATTCTTTCTATTCTCACGACACAATTCTTTTCCAAAAGACATATTTTGTATTTTTCGATTACTTGACTCAATATCTCCATTGAACGATCTGGAGAACAATCATCCACAAAGATAAACTCCAAATCACTAAGTGTCTGCTCGAATAAACTAACAGCACACCTCTCAATATATCTTTCCACCCCATAAACAGGGATAATAACACTAACTTTTGGCATACGATAATATTTATATTTTACCTATGATAAAGTTTTTTGTAATTAAGCTAATTGCTATTTATTTTTCAACAATATAGATCTCATCTTATTGATAACTCTTTTCCAAATAGGAACAGGAACGTATAGTCTACAACCATATTTCCTCATAAAGTCACACGGACTCAGCTTTATCAACTCATTATATATGAAGTCCCTCTCTTTGGGTCTCGCATCTGGGCGAATCAAATTATGATTATCTATGATAGCATCTTCATATGTCTTTTCTTCAAAATAAAGTTGATTCTTTATTTTGTCAAACATGGCCTTGCCTTTTTCTGTATTTGTCATTACCATGGACACTCCCATTGATACCTTCCCTTCAAACGGTGTCTTTCCTGACAATATTCCCCAAAAGTCACAAATAGTGCAATCTCCTTGGCGATGCTCACCAGTAAAATGACAATTATAGCAAGACTCTCTATGAATCCATCCCTTTAGATATGCACAAATATAACTGTGTTTCTCGCGAGGTATATCCCAAGATTTTCCATCTTTAGGTTTTACTGAATTCGTGAAATACACAGAATTATTTTGGTTTCGGAAATAATAATTCTCATATTCTTGTTTATCTGAAACTCCTATAGATTTTAAATACGACTTAAAAAGCCGAGGAGAAGGAACACCATGGCAAACCAAATCTACAGTAAAAAGATTCTGGTACTCTTTTCCAAGAAACGAACGCAAGCCTGCAACTTGACAAGGCGTTCCAAGGAAAAACACCTGTTTCTCTTCCAACAAGAGTTTTCTAACACTTTTATAGATTTGCCCTGGCTCACTTTGTACATACTTGGAGCCTCTAAGCTGTTTTAAATCGTCTTTGCAAGTAGACGTTTTTATTTTTAAATTCAAGTTTTTGTCAAAGGCAGACGCACATACAACACCATTTTCTAATTGGTAGAAATAATTGGCAAAGGCAGAAAACAATCCTCCTGATGCGCTCTTTTGATGTTGCTCTTTATTTAGATTATATGCTGCATATATCTTTTTGTGCGTTTCCTCAAATTGTGGTATGTTAATAACAGGACACTTTTTTGTGCAGAGATTACAATCAACACATTTACTCTCGTTCACAACAGGAATAAGAAACCCCTCTTTGTCCTCTTGCATGGTTATTGCGCCATGTGCACAACTATTATAACATACTGCACATCCAGTACAATTTTCTCTATTTGGCAAGTTTTGTTGCATTTGCTAAAGCTGAAGTTAAATATTTTATTGAATGTTCTCTATACGCATTAAGCTTTTCAGATATTTGTTTCCAATTCTGAATTTCGAATGTAGAAGGAGAAGGAAGCGGATCACCGACATGGATAAACCGATTTTCAGCTCCAATTAATTTTAGTAAACTTTCCTGTCGTTCATCTTTTACACCCTTTGGGAATAAAGAATAAAAATCCTTTTGAAAATTAACAGAGAAAGCAGCTCCATGGAATGAAGAGGAAATTATAAAAGAGGCATTCTTAAACAGATTTATAATTTCTCTTGGTCCATAACTTCTGAAAGACTTGTATTTGAAATCAAGCCAATAACGTCCTGTTTCATCCAATATCACAACCTTCTTGTTCAAATGCTTTTGTATATGCTTAATAAGTTTGGTAGCATAAGGATAAGGGTTGGCCGTGTACGTTAATATATAACAGAGTATATAATCCTCCTTAATTATCGGTTTGTCATCAAAAATCTTTCCCCACTCTTCACCAGACAGTAATAAAGTTGGGTCGCATGTGCATTGGGATTCTTTTCCACAAATATCCTTTACCATAGCAACACCCGATTTCTCGCGCAACGAAATACTGCAATATTGATTAAGCAAAGGACGCATATACTCTTTCTCTTCTTCTGTCAATGCCGTTGTTCCAAAACTTGCAGAGAATGCAACTTTAGGCACGTCGTTAATAAAATCAAGAAAGTAAGTATTATCCCTGCACATATAACGTGGATTCCAAACCTGATCACTTCCTGTCAAGTATATGTCATACCTTGGTGGATTCTCATGCAACGACTGTATAGTTGGATAAAGTGGAGTTTCTATCAATAGTTTTTTTCTTTCCTTCTGAAACAACATTTGTTTCTTCTGAGCGTTTTTCTTCATACATGTGCGAGCATATAATGCTAACTTTAGCCGCATAGCAAAATTCAGTTTGCAAGCCGCATATGGAGATTTCTTCTGATACTCAGAAAAATGATATTCATTTGGATACTTATAATTTATTATAGAAGTTTTATACCCAAGTCTTTCAACAACAGTTTGAGTAGCAAAAGCTTGAAGCAACGAACCAAAATTGTTTATCGCATGAATAGTTGCAATTCCTACTGTTTTCATTTTTTTATTCCTACTTTGTTTAATACTTTAATTGCCGCATTTTTTATCATAAAACGCTCAGACTTATTCATTCCTACTACCAATATAACAACACCGGATACTATCCAAGAAATCACAACGGTTAAAACTAACCGTATGAAACCATTTACAGTAATCAAATTATAAACTGAATTGCTTAGGACATAAGACAGTGTAACCACTATTAATGCAATTCCTAAAACCTTCGTCGTAAAGTCCTTTACAGGGAAAGATATATAACGATTAAGCATGAAAAGTCTTATAAGCAAACTTGCAAATGAGATTATAATAGCTATTTCAATTGTCATTTCAGGCTTAGCCCCAAGTTTCAATGCTATATAAGAAACAGGTAAATTCATTATAAGCAATCCTCCTACAATGATCTGGTACCACTTTACCTTGCCAACAGCTAACAAGCATGTGATAACTGGCGATGAGAGTGCTTCTATCATCATTAGGATAAATGTCAGTCGAATGAACGAAACGGTATGTTCAGGCACATCTACCAACCATAGCTGAAGAATATATTCAATATCTATAAAAAGGGGCAAAGCCAAAAAGAAATATAAAAACATCGAGAACTTAGCACCTCTTTGCACTAACTTAAACAGATTATCAAAATCTCTCTGAGCATAATATTTAGTGATTTGCGGATTCATTGCAACCTGAAAGTTTGTTATAAATCCTTGTACAGCACCTGTTACTTGGGACGTTACGCCACGAGCAGCATTGACCACTGTACCAAAAAATATATTTATCAGAATATTAACACCTTGTTCCTTTGATACATAAGACAATGCTCCAATTGTATTCCATCCAAAAAACGATAACATTTGTGACATTTTTTCTTTATCGTACCTGTATTTATTATGAGTACATTCTTCAAAGTGTCGTTTACAATATACTGTATAACATATTCTCATAATGACAGCAACAACCATCAGCAATACGGAATACACAATCAATTTATCTATAGAGGATGGCAACTGTAACAACAAAACAGCAATGCCCAATTTTGAGAAAATATCTATCAAGCTAAATCCTGCAAATACTGACATTTTTTCATGAGCAATTAGGGCAGCATTATAACTTACACTTATAATCGTTATAAACAACGATATTACAGCAACTTGAAACACCCATATTGCTGCAGTCAATCTTCCATCGGGGATTGTTAAATGATTAAACAATAGCCACATTCCTATTACCTCTATAGCTACAAGCGTTATTAGGGCTATTAACCATAAAATGATTTGTGATGCAACAAATGTCCTTCTCAATTCATTTATATTACCTTGTCCTATAGCATACGACATAAATCGTTGGGCTGCTGTTGACATAGTACCACTCATAAAAGAGAACATTGTTACAACGCCACCTACTACATTATATATACCATAGTCACTAATACCTAAAGCATTAAGAATAACTCTTGATGTATATAGTTGCACTATAAGAGACAGCAACATTCTCATATAGAGATACAGCGTATTCTTCGCTATTCGTTTATTGTTATCTGATATCTGATTTGTCATTGACAATGTGTTATATTTAATCTTATTTATAGGTCTTATATTATAATTTTTGTTCTGTTATATTTGGAATGTATCTATGTGCCTTCGCCTCAAAAACTACTCCCATCTCATCCGTTGCTTCCAGTGAATGGTAACGTTCTTGCTCTATCCACACACCTGGTGTTTCACTTCCCGCTTTCATTACTACCATTTCTGTTTCATTACCTTGTTCATCATAGAAATGCTCAATGGCAGAACCATAAATACACACAACAACTTCGGAAGTGTCGGTATGGCGATGAATGGCAGACTTAGTCCCTGGCAACAGGACATTAAGCATGCGTTGTCCGTCCTCGTCCTCGGAGTCACGTAGGTCGTAGTGCATACGTAAGCGAGGACTTTTAGCAGCCTTAGCTGCTGTTTGCTCGAAAAGTTGTCTATCTAATTTCATAACGTGACGGAGTGTAGGATTAACATTAATTCCCTTTGATAGCATTTGCCACTAATGCTCCTACTTTTCAGGGTCTGTATTTTCTGATTCTTCATTATTTGTATTTCCTTTGCTTATAGGTATAGTGGTCATTCTACTCATAGCTTGAATACGAATTAAAACATCATTGAATTCCATATCGCAGAAATGATTGTCTTGCTTTTTGGCTTCTTTTAATCCCAGCTGCGCATAAAAATGAGCTTCACTTAATCCTCCATAGCAAAATATGTCTGCGAGAGATTTGATAAGTTTTGGATATCGTAAGGGGCATAAAGAAGAACTGTATTGAAGTCATTCAATGCCATAGGAAGTTTATTTTGTAACCTGTATGTTATCAATATTGCCATAATGAAATTTTCATTAAATGTAACACCTATGACTTTTGATAACACACCCTCTGCTTCTTCATTTTTATTATCTTCACGAAGTAGGGATGCCTTATTGATATTCGATTCCTAAAAGAATGGCATTATTTGTATACAATGATTCAGATAGTTCATACTCTTTTCCTTCCACAAATCTTCTTTTTTATCAATTGCAAGCTTTGCTTTGTTATAATATGCAATCGCTAAGTCTGGATTAAAAGTCAAAGCTTTGTCGAAATATTCATCTGCTTTTTCCTATTCTCCCATCGCAGAATAGGAATTGGCGATATTCATCATTAAATTTTCATCTTGTGGATCCAATTTTAAACCTTCCTCAAATATTTCTATACTTCTTTTATAATCCTTTTCAACAACATAATAGTGGACTAAGGAATAATATGGCGCAACTGTTTTAGTATCTAATCTTGCTGCCATTTCATAATCAGCCAATGCCTTCGCTTTTCTCGATAGTTCCATATAAGCATTGCCTCTACTTATATAAACATAGGCATAATATATTCCTTCAATATTACCACTTGTTCTTAGAAAATGCGTATATTCCTGCACCTGTCTACTTAGATCTGGGATATTGGCAATTCTCATTAATGTATCATAAAATTTCTGACGATACGTACTTTTGTTCAATATGTTTTTTATTTGTTCTTCTGCTTGCTTTACAATATCCTTTTGCGCTTTATCTGCCTCCAGCATCACCTCGCGATTTTTATTCTCTATATTGTTGAATTTATCACTGATGCTATGCTTTATTGAATTAAGTTCTTGAATTTTTTGGTCTATATTCCAAAGAGCTAGTACTGAAAAAACGAGGAAAGCAATTGTAGTAATTGTACCTCATAAAGATATTGCATCACCCGGCAACAACTCTTCTACATGCCAACCTAATCCACATGTATGAAACCATATTGCTAATTCAACAATGGTAAATTGCAATATTATAAGAATAATGTATTTTATATATTTCATATATTGTAGCGTTAATGCTCAATTTATGGCGTAGCCATTTGTATAGGCAATTGTATAAGCACACATATTTTAAACTTATATATGTTATAACAGCGTCTCATAAAATCGGAAACTTAATCTTCATCTATTTGCAGTTGCCAATAAGGAACAACAATAAAAGGGAAGCGCGCCTTTGACCTACAGTTTAGATATATATCAGGATGCTGTCGCCCTTTCGTTTTATTTATAACTGTAGCAGCGGCCTCCTGATGAATATCATCAATGCTCACATAATAGGATTTACCATCATGCTTTTGCAAATTATGTTTTTCATTTATTTTTCTTTTGGTTGCGGTTAACAACTCATGACAATAAACACCACCATCGCGAGGATTCTCATCAGCAGTTTCATTATATGAATTAGAGAAGTAAACCAATTGCATTGTAGAGGGTGTAAGCTCGATTAAATAATTATACCAATCTCTGCATATTTTTGCATAAGCAACATTTCTTGCTTCATCAATAGTACTAAACAAACGCTGATTAGCAATACGTCCACCCTCTTGCAAACGGTATATAGCTCTACAACTATCAGCTATAACCAAACAACGGCTTTTGGCAACTGTACTCAATAAATCTTCAAGTTTTAATGAAGTATTCGGTCGAACTTCAAAGTGGATTTGATTATTTTCATCCGTAAATCCATGTCCACAAAAAACTATTAAATAGAAATCAACAGGCTGTCTATTTAATCTTGCATCAAGATCTGTTGCTTTAAGAATTTGTAGGTCAAAGTTATTCTTGTCAAAAACGTTTATTTCTTCATCTTTCCATGCTCCACCTTCTGGTGATTTAAAGAAATTTAGAAAATTTTCTTTATCTATGTGAACACCACGAAGAGGAGAGTTTCCTCCGCCATCACTTATAATTAATAATATTTTGCGCACCATATTAAGACATTTTATTTTCTGTTGCATTAGACGTAAATGATTCAATTATTGAAGGGACAAATCTCTCATTGAACCCAGCTATAAAACCGAAAATACAATGATAAGCCCACAAATTTGATACAGTGAGTTCTTTTAAAAACAATCCAGTATCAATAAGCAATATAGCTATAAAAGAAAATATTCATCCACAAAACAAACGAGCAAAAGCCTCTAAATAATGGATATCTTTAGAGGCCAAACCTTTTAGATTTATTTTTCCAAATCTCGACCAAATAGAAACATAAGAGCCAAGGACACCCAGTTCTAATCCGACTATTTTTTCGTTCGAAAAAAGGCAGAATGAAAAACCTATTATTAACGACAAAACTACTATTATCATGGAAAAGGACAAAATAAGAAATCTACTTTGTTCTTTGTTCCTGTCTCTAAGAAAAAGTAAAGCTTGATCTATACAAGGCTGAACTGAATCAAAATTTCCATACAAAGCACCTTCGTAGCCAGCACCTAACATAATCTTAAACTTCATCACATTTTTCTCACTCAAATTTAAGCATGGAGAAACTTATGCGATATCTAACTTAGCAAGCCATTTATATCTTTCCTTGATTAATTGCTCATTTCCTTTTAATGGATCATCCAACATTATCCAATCCACATCATTTTCAAAATCTATATAAACAAGTAATTTAGCATTATCATCTTCGCAATGATGAATCAGATATTTGTCTACAATCCCTTGAAATGTTTGTCGATAGGATCGCTGATAATCATCTTTTGGTGGATAAAGATCTTTGATTTTATTCTTTTTAAACCACATTTATCAATATTATATATTTATCTTCTATACTACAATTAATCTCTTCTGAATACGTCGCGTGTATATACCTCGTTTTCAATTTCCTTCAAGCAGTCATCAAAGCGGTTAGCAATGATAGCCTTGCTTTGTGCTTTGAGCTCGTCAAGGTTATTAACTACCTTGCTACCGAAGAATGTTGTACCATCCTCAAGTGTCGGCTCATAGATGACAACCTCTGCACCCTTTGCCTTGATGCGATTCATGATGACCTGAATGGCAAGCTGACGGAAGTTGTCTGGATTTGACTTCATAGTCAGGCGGTATACACCGATGACACAGTTGTGTTCCTTACATGCATCCCACTGATCATTTTCTGCATAATAGCCTGCTTAGCGAAGTCCTTCATCGGCATTTCAGATAGAGGTTACGGATTCCACCAGGAATGTTACTCTTGATGACCACAACAGCATCTGGATTCACCTACAACACAAAGTCAATTACTTCCTTCACATGAGTAGTGCCTAAGTATACTTCACAGGGGCATAATTGATAGGAGCAACAATCACCACAAAGTCAGCTCCTTATACGCATCCTTGCCATAGAGAGTGAAAACAAGGTTAATAAGCTTCACCGCCAAATACTTTTCTATATAATCACTCCGAATAGGCTAAATACGATTATTTAGGGATTGTCGTTTAATGTTTTCAATCTGAGCGAAGCAGCGACCAATCCCTTCAATTTCTGCGTCCGACTCATCAAAATTTCAATTTTATATCTGTTTCCGGTCGTTTCGGCCGGATTTTTTGTCTGTTTTTCATGGCGAGGATACAATTCCCCCACAAGAGCTCCGCATTGACCTCAAGTTTCAGTGTCAGGCAGCCGCCAAACGCGCCCTTTGTTCTATCCTGTCCGCCAGATGCACCACGTTTGCCGTGTGGATGCCGAAGAAGATGTACAAGATTTTAGATACGATTTTCGATCACTTTATCAATCAACTTGTTGCGTAATTATTGGGCATTTCCCAACAGTCCCTAACTAGTAGATACGGAAGGTTGATGTATCAATTCCTATGATGAGCTGTTGGCTAGTTAGGCAGCGAGCACAAGAGATATCCGGAGTCTGTGTTCCATATTCTTTACTACGGACTTCTTCTGTTGTTGCAGTGGTAGCTGCATTGTGGGCTTGGTTGATTGTACGGAAGTCATTGTAAGGGACTGCTGCACTTTGACGGAGAAGGTTCTTGGTGTAGTAGCCGCCTTCGTTGGTGCAGTAGGCGCATTCACCTATGCTACAAGCATAGAGTGTGACTTGCTGTGGGATAGCATACATCATTCTTGTATCGTAACGGGCACGAATGGTGGATCGGGTGGTTTCAGAGAACATCTTCAATTGAGCTTCGTTGAGGATGTCAGTGATAGTGCTGGTGGCTCGGCAACAGTCGAGCGAAAGGATTTCTCTTGGTGCAAGATTCTTAAGTTCTGACTCGTTGATGGTATCGCCATCAGGGTTTATCTCCAAAATGGTTGTGCGCTCCCAGCCTCCGTGACCAGCGTATACAACAAGGACGAAGTCGTAATTTGCACGTTGAACAAATATAAGGGATGTTTCCAAGGCATTTTTTGATGGATTTGTGAGCACCTGGATCTCGTCGGTTCGCCAGGCTCCACCAACTCCGCTGCAAAGGAATTTCTTCCAGTTGCTGATGTCGTTCTGGGCGCCAGCCGCGTCAAGGTTGGCTATGAGTAGTGCGTGTCGTTTCATTTGGTCTGTTTTGTTATGAGTTTTTCAATGAGTGAAGGGACTAGTCTTTCGCTGAATCCGGCAGCAAAGCCCAGAACGCAGTAGAGAAAGAACAGGTTGCTTTGATTTCCAATGGCCAGCATGAGTCCGCTTCTGATAGTAAACATGACAATTACGGCGGCGATGGCGCCTATGAAGAGTCTGGAGATGGACTCCAGATAGTGTAAGGATTTGGTTGCCAGGCCAGTCATTTCTTCTTTGCCGTAGCGTGTCCATATGGAGAAGGATGCGCCCAGAATGCCAAATAGAATGCCATTGAGCCAGACATTTCGGCCGCCGGTGAAATACATGGTCAGCCCGGTAATTGCAGCTATGAGAGCTACTATTCCGGCGGATTTGAGGAATAGTTCGCGAGAGGCTTCTACGTTGCGCTGGCGAAGGTATTCTTTTGCGTCTTGGATTATGGTGTCTACTTCGGTAAAGTCTTTTTCTAGGATCTGGAGATAGGCTCTGCCTAGAATTTGCTTGAAAGAGAGAAGCTGTTGCTTTTTGAGGTTGTGGCAGGGTGAGGCTTCGGCTTGCTGAAGTTTTCCAAGGCAGCGCTGAAAGTTTTGGATGTCTGTTTCTGTCCAGGAGGACTTGTCTCGCTTGTCTATGTAGTCAAGGTCGTTTTCGTTATCTATGAAAACGACGTATCCTGTGCTAGCTTTCTCATCCATGGTGTAGTAAATGAGGTACTGCTCACTGGTCTCGATGCCGAAGAAGCTTTGGTATGCTTTTCGGTTCTCATCAATCATTGAGGGTTGTTTTTTTTTGCACATGGTTATACTGCGTTGTCTATTTTGTACATCAACAGCTTATACGTATGGGCTTCCGGGGATTGTGACCTAAGTCTTCGCTGATGATTCCGTAAAGGCCGTCGATACCTTTCCGAATATCTACCTTGCCCGTATACAGGTACAGCCTATATTCGCTCTTTATCGATATCATTGTCAGTTCAGAATCTTGCGGATTGCACTTATGACCTCTTCCACATCACCGCCCTTGCGACTCATAACCAGACCGTTGTTGAACCGGATGCGGATCTCACAAACCTTCATCGGTTCATCGCGTTGCACCGATGATTGAGTCCCATCTGGATTTACCTCTATAAAAACGGGATGCTTGTCCGCTGTTTTGCATAAGTACGTATAGAAGCGCGAATCTTTTTAGGGGCACGCGATAGCTCCCTCAGAAGTTTAAGTGCTAAGATTCGACGGTTGCCTTCTGCAACGTAATACTTATTGTTGTATGTGTCTTGCCAAACTACTATTGGTTCTGCTGGAATAAATCCATTGATGACAATAGATTTAACAAGATCTAGAAAGTTGCGTCGATCGTTTTCGTCTTCAGTTATGTCCTCAACAAAATCAGCAAGCGTTATATGCTTTTCGTCTGGGTTAAGACGAGGATTCTCATTCCAAAGTCGTAGATTGTCTATGGAACGTAGATAGCGTTTGTTAAACCAATCAATATTTGGCATACTCTTCAGAATTTTAATAAATTGCAGTTATTAGTTTCATTAGTTGCAAGTTGCTAGATATTAAGTCGAATTTGTCGTTTAAGGTTTATTCAATCCACTCGCAAGCCCTCACAGCCTATCCTCCTGCCCATTCTTTACGCTGCGGAGATCGCAATTGAAATCTTTACGAAAAGTTCTTTTGGCTTTTTCCATATCAGTATTGGCTTTATTTGAGGGATATGAATTTGCCACTACCCTTGCTCGTATGTCTTTGTTAGACGGATGCCTGAACTTTGGATGATTTAGAGTAGCACGCAGTTGTTCAATTGCTCGTAGAACATCTTTTCCTTTCAACTCTACAAATATTTCAGCCCACTCTTCATTTAAAGCCTCACTATCTCTTCTGACAAGAATCAGCTTGTCGCATTTCCTACCTTCCTCTTTCTTTATAATGTCTCCATCAATCTGAAACACTACAGAAGACTTTTCATTCACGACAAGTTTATATTTCGTTCCGTTTTCGCTTACTGAAACTATCTTACGTGTCTTTAGGTCCTGCTCCGGATAATAACCTTCTCCTATCAGTCTGGAGTATGTGGAGGAGTAAGGTTTGATATTACGATTCTTCTCCATATAAAACCTTATTACACAGACTGATTATCTCTTCCACCCAATCTGAAACGCCGTCCAGCTCCATTCCGCTAAGCATTTGGAGTTCGCTATCCAGAATGCTTCTGAAAATACCATCATCGCTGATGAAATAACCGGAAATCTCAGATGGTTTCAACAGATACTTTGCATCTATTATTTCATTACCAGTGTTTTTACCTGCAACACTTGCTGCAGATAGAAGCGCATTCACAACAGAAATGATATATGGACTATGCGTTGTCAACATAATCATACTTGGCTCCGATTCTACTTTTTTAGCTTCCACAAGAGCGTTAATCAGACTCAATATGATAAGACGTTGAGATTCCGGATAGAGATTCTGTTCGGGTTCTTCGATGAAAACTTGAGCGGACTGGTAGGTGAGTCTCCTGGAATTCGGTTCCGGAATAGCATTCAAATCCGACATTGACATCGGAGCCTTTCTGCCCACTTGTGACATCATATAATGCGACATTACATCCAAAGGTGTCACAGATTGGATACCACTAGAAGCATAAAACGCCAGAGATTCTGTTCCGTCCTTCCGTATGATTAAATCATTTCCCGCTTGGCTAGCGTAACTGAAGTCTCCGGTTACCGACAATTTATACGGATTTGATTTTGTTGAAGTGGATTTAGCCTCATCCCATTCATAAATGAAATTGAACAATACGTCTCTTTCGGTCGCCTTATATGCCCTGTCAATGTTCTGAAGGGCGGAAACAAGATTGCGTTCGGCAGGGATATAGCAAATTTTGCTATTGTAGCGCCTTTGTGCAAAATCTGACTTTCTGCTGATTTTGGGATTCGTGCCTCCGCGATATTCTATAGTTATAGCATCTCCATTATATTCAATACTTGAATTATCCTTGAAATAATCATCATTGAGTCTATGGAATTGCTTGAGCTCCTTGACAAAACGTCCATAATGGGTATATTGGTTAATGATATCATCAGTCGATACCATAACTCGTTTTTCTATCCAACGGCAGAAGCAAAGCACTTTCATAAAAGTACTTTTTCCAGAACTCTGACGTCCGATGAGTACCATAAGAGGAGTGAATTCAATCTTGGTGGAGTCTTCAATCGGACCGAAGTGTTTGATGTGTAATGATGCCATATTACGTAAACATTATCATTTACTTGAGTCTGTCAATGTAACAAATTTAACGAATTCTCACTCATTATATGCAGACTATGTTGCAAAATGCACTATTTGAGTGCATAATACCGTCCATACCACTCCGCGAACCTCCTAAGTCCATCTCTAAGCGGTGTGCTAGGCTTGAAGCCGAAGTCCTGCTCGAGCGGTGTGGTGTCGGCATATGTGACAGGGACGTCGCCTGGCTGCATCGGGACGAGTTCCTTGTGGGCCTCGAAATCGTAGTCGGACGGCAGGACGCCAGCACGTACGAGTTCCTCCTGGAGTATCGTCACGAAGTCCAGAAGATTCTCAGGGGAGTTGTTGCCGATGTTGTACACCTTGTACGGCGGAATCGGAAGTCCGTCCTCGCCGTTCTGCTTCTCCGGGGCATGTCTCATGACACGCACTACACCCTCCACGATGTCATCGACATAGGTAAAGTCGCGTTTGCAGTTGCCGTAGTTGAAGATCTGGATGGTCTTTCCTTCACGGAGTTTGTTGGTGAAGCCGAAATATGCCATGTCCGGACGGCCGGCAGGACCATAGACCGTGAAGAAACGCAGACCTGTGGACGGGATATTGTAGAGCTTCGAATAGGCATGGGCCATGAGCTCGTTGCTCTTCTTGGTCGCGGCATAGAGGCTCACAGGATTGTCCACCTTGTCATCTGTCGAATACGGCACCTTCTTATTGCTGCCGTAAACTGATGAAGATGAAGCATATACGAGATGCTCCACCTCATGATGGCGGCATGCCTCCAGGATATTGTAGAAACCTATGAGATTGCTCTGGATATAGGCGTCCGGATTCGTTATGGAATAACGGACACCGGCCTGCGCAGCAAGATTGACCACTACAGAAATATGGTTGTCACTAAAAATCTTCTCCACCGCATCCTTGTCCGCAATCGACGCGTGGACGAATGTCCAGTCTCGTCCGAGGGCCTCGATTTCGCGCAGGCGCTCGTACTTTATATTGACGTCGTAATAATCGGTGATGCTGTCGATACCGATGACACGGATATTGTCAATGTCCCTGAAAAGGCGCTTGACGAGGTTACTGCCGATGAAGCCGGCGGCACCTGTCACGAGGACAGTCTTGCCTTCGAGATTCACATTATAGTTTACCATAATTAATCCCTCCTGAAAATGTCACGTGTGTAAACCTTGGCGAGGACATCGTCGAGGCAGGTGTCATAACGGTTAGCGATGATGGCATTGGACTGGGCCTTGAACTTGTCGAGGTCATTGACCACAATGCTGCCGAAGAATGATGAACCGTCTTCGAGTGTAGGCTCGTAGATGACGACCTCTGCGCCCTTGGCCTTGATGCGCTTCATGATGCCCTGGATGGCAGACTGACGGAAGTTATCAGAGTTCGACTTCATGGTCAGACGATATACTCCGATTACGCAATGCTTCTCCTGGGTGCTATCCCACTGGCTGTTACTGTTATAGTAGCCGGCCTTTGTAAGTACCTGGTCTGCAATGAAATCCTTTCTTGTGCTGTTGGAATCCACGATGGCCTGGATAAGGTTCTCAGGAACGTCATTGTAGTTCGCGAGAAGCTGCTTGGTATCTTTCGGGAGGCAATATCCGCCGTAGCCGAAAGACGGGTTGTTGTAATGTGTGCCGATACGCGGGTCGAGGCATACGCCGTCGATGATAGACTTCGTGTCAAGACCTTTCATCTCGGCGTAGGTATCGAGTTCATTAAAGTAGCTTACTCTCAGCGCCAGATATGTATTGGCGAAGAGTTTTACTGCCTCTGCCTCGGTAGTTCCCATGAAGAGGACCTCGACGTCTTCTTTGATGGCGCCTTCCTTGATGATCTGGGCAAACTTGTGTGCAGCCTCCTCGAGTCTTGCGTCCTCGTGGTCATAACCTGCAATGATACGGCTCGGATAGAGGTTGTCATACAATGCCTTGGATTCGCGGAGGAACTCAGGGGCGAAAATGATATTAGGCTTCACCACCTTACCATCAGCATCAGTGTGTGCATATTTCTCGCGTACTGAAGCGGTATAGCCTACAGGAACGGTCGATTTGATGACCATCACTGCCTCAGGATTTACCTTCATGACGAGTTCGATGACCTCTTCCACGTGTGATGTGTCGAAGAAGTTCTTCTTGCTGTCATAGTTGGTCGGTGCTGCAATTACCACGAAATCAGCATCTTTGTATGCCTCTGCACCGTCGAGTGTCGCAGTCAGGTCCAACTGTTTCTCTGCCAGATACTTCTCAATGTATTCGTCCTGGATAGGTGAGATTCTGTTGTTGATTTTCTCCACCTTTTCCGGAATGACATCTACAGCTGTCACTTCATGATGCTGTGAAAGCAGAGTGGCGATACTGAGTCCGACATATCCTGTACCGGCCACAGCCACCTTAATTTCCTTAATATCTTTCATTTTTCAGTAATTTTTGTCAATGTTAGTTTGCTGCCTGTGCTGAGGCCGGCTTCTTGTCAAGTATCTCGTACTTGCTCTGGCGGCTCTTGTACTCCGGCACAATTTCCTTCATGACCTTGACGATAGCCATATCATCGAAAGTCTTGGATACTTCCATGAGGCGGCGCTCGTTTTCGCATGCGGTAGCATAGTCGTATTCACGGACTTTGGCCACCATGATTTTAGGATTGACAGTAGGGAGAGTGCCCTCCTTGTCATTGAGAACTTCCTCATAGAGTTTTTCGCCGTCGCGGAGGCCGGTGAATTCGATTTCGACATTCCTCGCGCCTGAGAGCGAGATCATTCTCTTTGCGAGATCAACTATCTTGACCGGCTGCCCCATGTCGAATACGAAGATTTCACCGCCCTTGCCCATGGTTCCGGCTTCGAGGACGAGTTTGCAGGCTTCAGGTATAAGCATGAAGTAGCGGATGATGTCAGGGTGTGTCACTGTGACAGGTCCGCCTGAGCGTATCTGCTCCTTGAAGATAGGGATAACGCTGCCGTTGGACCCGAGGACGTTACCGAATCTCGTGGTGACAAACTGGGTTATACCCTGTACCTTACCTTCTGCTATAGCCTGGTTAAGGCTCTGGCAATAGATTTCGCAGATTCGCTTGCTGCAGCCCATGACATTGGTCGGATTCACGGCCTTGTCAGTGGATATCATCACGAGTTTCTTGGTGCCGTATTTCACGGCGAGGTCCGCGATGACGCGGGTACCGTAGATGTTGTTCTGGACCGCGATTGCCGGGTCGTCCTCCATCATCGGCACGTGTTTGTATGCTGCTGCGTGGAACACGTATTCCGGTTTGTAGACCGCGAAGATACGCTCCATATGTTCTTTGTTGGTAATGCTGGTGACGATGGTCCTGTTGCTGATGTGGCCGAAATCGTGGGCCATCATCATTCGGATATTGTGCATCGGAGTTTCCGCCTGGTCGATGAGGGTCATTTCGGAAGGGTTGAATTTGGCTACCTGACGGACCATTTCGGAACCGATGGATCCTGCCGCTCCGGTTATAAGGATACGTTTTCCTGTCAGGAGCTTGCCGATGGCATTCATGTCCACTTCGATTTTCTCGCGTGGCAGAAGGTCTTCGATGTCCACCGGGCGGAGATTCTGGTGTGTGAGGTTTTCTTCTTTTCCGTCCCATTCCTCGCCGTTGTTCATCATCATGATGGTGATTCCGGCTGAGATGAACTCGTCCACCATTTCGGCGTTGTTACGGAACTTCTCGGTTTTCAACGGGGATACAAGTAAGGCTTTGACGCCTTCTCGTCTGAGTCTCTCGGCGAGTCCCCGTTCGTTCAGGAATACCGGCTTGCCCATGAGATATGAGCCTTTCATTTCTTTTCCGTCGGAAATGAAGGCCTGGAGGGAATATTTCTTGCCCTCGACAGCTGTTATGCTCTTGGCAATGCTGATGCCGCCGGCTTTGGTGCCGTAGATGGCGACCGGGGTGGCGTTGTCCAGATTGAATGAGTCGAAAAGGCGTTTCACGACCACGCGTTCAACCCACAGGAAGAGTGAGCTGCCTACGAAGATTATGAATACGGTCTGCAGGTCCGGTACCATGATGGTATGCTGTTCAGGCCAGATGCCGTTTATGCCGAGTCCGAGGAGGTAGCATGCGACGGAGCCGGACAATGTGGCCATCATGACGCGCTGCAGGTCCACGAATGATGAGTATCTGACAATGCCTAAGTACGTGTGAAGGAGTCTGAATGCGACGATGAATGGCACGAGCCCGACCATGAGCCCGAATGTAATCTGCCAGAAACTGTCCACAAAGATGTCACCGCCTTTGTCAATGTAGTAGCCGACGTAGCCGGAGAATGCGACTATCGCGCAGTCTATCAACAAAATGCAGAGGTGTGGCAGTGCTTTTTTGGTAAAATACCAGTTTGAGATTCTTTGAAGTATCATATTGTCAGTTTATTTCATAATGAATATAAGTTTCGCTCTTGCGAAACACAACTTTTGGAGCCCGCGAGGGCGATGGTAAGTCCCTTCCCCGAGGGGAGGGATTTAGGGTGGGGGTAACGTGCACAAAAAAGTGCGTGGGCCTTACAGCCTCCGTGCTAGAATAGGACCTCCAATTCACGCAAGCAATCAGCAAGTCGATAACTAGCGAGATTTAAGCAATGAATAAATATCCGTGTCTCAACATTTGTGAGTCCAGATTTGTTTCGAGATCTTGTCTCGTCCGTTCAGGCAAATGTTTGTTGTCCAGGATGGTCAATGCTGTTTTGTATGCGTTGTTCCCGGCCTTTTTCACGGGCGTCAGGTCAATGCTTTTCTTCTTGTAAATGTTTGTAAACCAATAGCCTATCTCTTCGAGGAGAAAGGTCAATATCTCTGAGGCGTCGGCCAAGTTGCCGGCCTGTATGAGCCGCCGGGCACGTTCTGTCCAGAGTTCAATGTTGGTCGTGATGACGAGGATGTCATTGAAAGTCTCCGGGGTGAAGAAGGCGGTATCGACTTTCTGCTGTATAGGAGTCAGGAGCCGCGGGTCCGGGTCAGGCATGGCTGTCCGTGGTTTTTTGCCTGAGGCTGACCTGAGTTCCTCGCAGGAGTTCCTGTCGGAGTCCGGAGGCTTGGGCGCCACGTCGGCATCGACATTGACATTGGCCTCAATCCGTTCGCGCAAGCGTCGTTGTTCCGCTTGCCGCCGGGCGCGTTGCCTGATGTTGACGGCGCGTGCGACTTCCTCGACTTTTTCGATGTTTTCCTTGTGGACGCCGCCGATGGCGACTGTCATATCGCCGACGCCGATGACGAGTTTCCGGTCCCTGTCAATGCGGATGATGTATCCTTGCAGTCCGGCAAGCGGGCCGGTCATGATTTCGACGAGTGTGTTGCCTTCGGCATAGTGTGTCAACGGATTGACGAGGAATCGTATCCGTGACGGGTCGGTGTTCGCGATTCTCATGAACGGCTGCATGACGCTGTCGGGGATGACCGCGGCCTTGCGTGTGCTGCAATCGTTCACAAGGTGGTATTGCGGGAACCGTTCCCAAAGATATTTCTTGATGACCTTGGTCTTGCCCTGAATGAAGATGAGGCCGGAGATTGTCGGTCGACCCTCGGTGGGCTTTCCAGTGGGCTTGATTTCTGGATTGTCCGAGGTGGTTTCGGTGGCCAAATTATCTGACTCGACATTCGGGGACTTTCCAGATGTCCTGTCGCCGGACAACCTTTTGGATTTCCTTTTATCGGAATTCCCTCCGGAAGTTTTTCCTGTAGCCTCAGTAATTATCGTGCGATGGACAAATGTCCTGAATCCGCCCTCGGTCTCAGCTTTCAACGAAAAATATTCGGCGTCCCGTTTTCGGATGAAAAGATAGCTCCACGGCGCCGGGACCTGACTCCGGTCGCGAGTCGGTTCCCTATCCGTGCTCGCAGGCGTTTCCATGTCTGTTTCCCCAAAGTTTTTTATATCCGCCTCATGGGACAGATCACCTAACTCATTACCGGGCAGTCCCTTCTGCGGACCGTCAGGGTGCACCAATAATCTTGGACAGGACTCGCCCTGTTCAATAGCACTGATGCCACTCAGAGTTTTTTCGCCGTTTGCCACATTTGCGGTCGCGATTTTCTGCTCCTCGGCTATAGACTGACCAATTGAACTATCCAGTTGCCTCATTGACAATCTATTTTATGTCTCTACCTCCGGCCACTTCAATTCCAGACGGCTGCGAAGTTCTACTTTCTATCAGTTTTCTCATACCATCCTCTCCTCTCGAAATAATCGCCTTCGATTTAACAACAATAATCACCGTTTGCCTAACTCACTGTGCGAGATTGACAAACCCGATTGCAAAGGTAGTCAAAATATGTCACATAGCCTAACATTTCAGCGCGTGAAAATGGTTCATTTCTGGTTCATTTAGATTTCATGTTTAGCGCCTGCATCCCGGGCATTTGCCCCCCCTCGACCATTATATCATTGATTATCAATGCTTTAGCAACACAACTTCCAACTTTTTGAATAATTAACACGCACTTTCGACACAGCAAGGTGTCAGTTCACAAGTCAGGTCGTCCACGCCCCCTACAGATACTTCTTTACGGAAGCGGGTACCATTACGTCGGCCAACTTGTCGGTGAACCTCATGCAGAGTCCTGTCAGTATCAGAGAAAATCTGAGTCATGGCATGGCATCGTGAAAGGACGACGTCGCGATTCCATGCATATTACCCCTCCTGTCGGGACGGCGCCACGCTCTCGATTATAAAACATTGATACACAGATAATTACATAACGCAGTGTGGATTTCCGGCAAAAAAAAGTTCAAAAATCCACACTAAAATAAAATGGTATCTGATTATCAAGGTATTACAAGACCGCCCGTGGCATCGTCCCGCCACGCGTCCAGGCGCTGACAACTGCGTGCGTCGGTAACTCCGAAGACGCTCACTGCCGCCGCCCCCTACAGATACTTCTTTATGGAAGCGGGAACCATAACATCGGCCAGCTTGTCAGTGAACCTCATGCAGAGTCCTGTGAGGAGGGCTGACATGATAGTGCCTTCACGGATCACGTTCTCGGAACCGTTGCCCAGCAAATTGCCGAAAGCGAACCAGGCGATGGCGGCTGCAGCGACTACCAGGAAGATATCGAAAGCTATTTTGACATTACGGAACTTGACATTGAGGACATCGGCCAGGGCGGCATTGGTCATCTCGCCGGCCAGCATCCAGGCATTGCCCTTGACTTCGAGACTGATACCGAGGGCTGTCACTAAGATAGAGAGGCACATGAGAACCAGCTGCATGAGATACGAACCGGCATTGACCCAGTCGAAAGCCCAGATTGCGCAGTCGGTCAGGACTCCGAAAACTATGGCTGCGGGAATCTGCATGAGATGCTCGAGCTTGAACTTGCTGCGCAGGAGGCAGAGCTGGAACATGATGAAAATCAAGTGCATAAGCATCGTGTACTGGCCGACTGTTCCGATTGTGAAGGAGCCGATATTGAAGGATCCGGCCAATGATACTACGTATGGAGGACACGAGATAGGAGCCGTGCCGAGATCAGATTTGATAGAAAGGGCAACACCGATGGCGACCAGGATAAGGCCAAGTGTGCCTGTGCCGTAGCGTGCGGCACCAGATTTTATTGAATTAACCATTGTTTTGTACTGTTTAACGAATTATGCGGAAACACCGCAGATTTTAACAAAGCGGGCAAATATCGCATAAATTTACTAACTTCGCAAATTGGATTGGAAAATCCAGCTGGGAGGCCCGGACATTACCATGAACAGGAAACCCAGGGATAAACATCCGGATGTCGATACGGAAACAAACACTGGCAACAACAGCGACACTGACGTTGACATTGAAACAAAATATTGAAACAAAATGTTGAAACAAACAATAAACACAGTTTATATGAAAAAAATAACAATGCTCATGGCAGTAGCTGCAATGGCGGCCAGCTGCACCGGCGGAAAACAGGCCAAGATCTCCGGCATTGACCTGTCATACCTTGACACGACAGCGTCACCGGCAACTGACTTCTACCAGTATGCGACAGGCGGATGGCAGAAAAACAATCCTTTGAAGCCTGAATACGCAAGATTCGGCTCATTCGACTACCTCAATGACAACAATGAGGACCGCCTGAACCAGCTCTTCAAGGAAATGACACAGATGACCGCAGAAAAAGGCTCTGTAGAACAGAAGATTTCAGACATCTACAAGATGGGACTTGATTCCACAAGGCTGAACGCTGAAGGATTCGCTCCTGTGAAGAAATACCTCGACGAAGTCTATGCAATCCAGAACAAGAACGAACTCGCAAAACTCGTTGCTGAACTCCACCAGAACGGCGAGGCTCCATTCTTCGGAACATTCGTGATGTCAGACCTGATGGACAGCGACAACCAGATACTCTACGTAGGCCAGGACGGGCTCGGAATCGGCGACAGAGACTACTATACTGACCCTGCCAATGCCGAAATCAAGAAAGGCTACAAGAACTTCCTCACCAAGATCTTCACACTCGCAGGTGTTGAAAACCCGGAGAAGGCAGCCGCAAACGCACTCGGCGTAGAGGACGAACTCGCAAACATCTCATGGACAAGCGTTCAGGAGAGAGATATGGAAAAACTCTACAACCCTATCTCCACAGCAGAGTTCGAAGCAAAGTACCCTGGCTTCGACTTCAAGACCTACTTCGCAGCGATGAACATTCCTGACCAGGAGCACATGAACGTGAACGAGCCTTCATTCTTCGAAGGATTCAGCAAACTCATCGAAAAGACCGACCTCAATGTCCTTAAGGACTATGTGGCAGGCAGACTCATCAGCGGTTCATGCGGCTCTACAAGCGACGACTTCTACAAGGCATCATTCGACTTCTTCGGAACACAGATGTCAGGAGTCACCGAACCTAAACCACGCTGGAAGAGGGCAATGCGCGTTCCTAACAGCATCCTCGGAGAGGCAGTCGGCAAGATGTACGTTGCAAAATACTTCCCTGAGTCATCCAAGAAGAGAATGGTCGAGATGGTAAGAAACCTCCAGGTAGCCCTCGGACAGCACATTGACGAACTCGACTGGATGAGCGACACCACAAAGGCAAAGGCTCACGAGAAACTCGACGCATTCATCGTGAAGGTAGGATACCCTGATAAGTGGAAAGACTACTCATCTCTTGACATTGATCCGTCCCTTTCTTACTACGAGAACCTCCGCGCAGCCAGCAGATGGTACACCGCTGACAACCTCAGCAAACTCGGCAAACCGACAGACAAAGAGGAGTGGGGCATGTCTCCGCAGACTGTCAATGCCTACTATAACCCATCTACCAATGAAATCTGCTTCCCTGCAGCCATCCTCCAGCCGCCATTCTTCAACCCTGAGGCTGACGACGCGATGAACTACGGCGCAATCGGAGTCGTAATCGGACACGAGATGTCACACGGCTTCGACGATCAGGGACGCCTCTTCGACAAGGACGGCAACATGATTTCATGGTGGACAAAGGAAGATGCTGATAAGTTCAATGCCAAAGCGGCGATCCTCATCAAGCAGTTCGACGAGGTCGAGATTCTCCCGGGCCTCATGGCAAACGGCAAACTCACTGTAGGTGAGAACATTGGCGACCACGGCGGAATCAGCATCGCATACTCTGCACTCAAGAACGCGACCAACGGCGAGAACACCGTCATGGACGGCTTCACCACCGACCAGAGATTCTTCCTCGCATATGCTGCAGTATGGGCTCAGAACATCCGCGACGCGGAAAAGGCCCGTCTGACCAAACTCGACGTACACTCGCTCGCAGTGAACAGGGTCAATGTTTCCCTGCGTAACTTCCAGCAGTTCTTCGACGCGTTCGGAATCAAGGAAGGCGACAAGATGTATCGCCCTGAAAGCGAAAGAGTACACATCTGGTAGTGAACGCTTCTGCATTCATAGCCAGGAAATTACGTTTCCAAGGAAGGATAGCGGTGGCCACCATAGCCATCGCCTCCTTCATTATAATACTTGCGGTTGCCGTGTCAGCGGGATTCAGAAAAGAACTTCGCGGCGGAATCGCATCAATATCCGGGGATATCAGACTGACGTCCCCGGATTTGAATTATATAAACGAGTCAAGCCCGATAAGAAGCGACGCGTCATACATGCCGTCACTCGACTCATTGACCGGCATTGACCGAATCACACCCGCAGTTTACCGCGCGGGCATCATCAAATCCGACACCGATATCCAAGGCGTCCTTTTCAAGGGCATTCCGGGAGGCGGCGACAGCCTGAAAGTGTCGGTTCCACGCAGATTATCATCGATGCTGGGACTGAAAGAGGGCGGTTCAATGCTGACTTACTTTGTCGGCAAATCAGTGAAAGCGAGGAAGTTCCGCATCGCATCCATCTACGACGACATCCTCGGAAGCGACGACAGGCTGATAGTTTACGCAGGCATTGAAGACCTGCAACGCGTGAATGGCTGGGACCCGAATGAGGTATCCGCTATCGAAATCACTCTGGACGACAAATTGCGCTCCGCGGAAATGATGCGCGAAATGACTCAGGAAGTCGGAGCAAGCGTACTTTTCAACACCCCGGAAGACGAGAGCACAGTGGTGGCCTCATCGGCATTGAACATGTATCCGGAGATTTTCTCATGGCTCGAGCTGATTGATTTCAATGTTCTTTTCATCCTGATACTCATGACGATAGTGGCGGGGTTCAACATGATTTCCTCCCTCCTGATAATGCTTTTCAGAAACATCTCCACCATCGGAATCCTGAAATCAATGGGTATGACGGACAGGTCAATCGCGTCGGTTTTCCTTCGTGTGGCGTCGTCAGTCGTGCTCAAGGGAATGTTGGCAGGCAACGCCCTCGCCCTCCTTTTCTGCTTCATCCAGAGCCGCACCCACATAATCGGACTGAACCCTGAAAACTACTTCGTATCCTTCGTTCCGGTCAGCATTGACCTTGTCAATGTCATTGCGGCGGACGTTATTTCTTATCTTGTGATAATGCTGCTGCTCCTTTTGCCGTGTCTTTTCGTGTCGGGTGTGGATCCGGCTTCGACGGTGCGTGCGCGCTAGCAGATTTTCTGCCGGACAGGGCGGAGAATAAGTCGTACAGAGAAGTCATTTTTTCTACGTAACTGATTGTTTCATAGCCCTTGAACTTACCCAGTTTCACGGTATCGGCATCCAGAATCGAATCTTCCCTCATGTCAGGAATAATTGCGACAATGTCATTCCATGTATGATGTGGAGCTCCGATGGAAGCCGCATAGTTTATGCAATCCTTTATACGTCCCTCTCCCGCATTGTAGGCGGCCATAGTAAACTTGGCCAGTTCCGTTTTATCTTTGGTATAATGCGAGAACATCCGCTGGAGGAGTTTAAGATATTTCACAGCGGCGCGTATATTCTCCTCAGGGTCAAGCAGATTGTCAGCCTCGAACCTGTTCGCCGTACGCGGCATCATCTGCATGAGGCCTACCGCTCCCCTGCGGGAATGCGCCTCGATACGGAACTGTGATTCGTGCCAGATCAATGCCGTGAGCATTTCCCTCTCCCAGCCAAGTTCTGCGGAATATTTGCGGATCAGGTCGTCGTAAGGGCTTAGAGTATTGTACTTCCAGCCCTCGCGATATCTCCTGTGCGGTTCATATCCCGGCTTGAACCTGCTGGCAAGCTTGGCATGTTCGTCCGTAATGCAAAATCTTGACAGCCAGAGGTTTACTTCTTTATGCGCGGCTATCATACTGCCATTGACAATCCAAGCCGAGCTGTCAGCGAGTGGCACTGACGCATAGTAATCCTGGTCATAGACCAATGAATCAGAATAAGGAAGGACAACGATGTCCACAGCGCTTGTCTCCAGCGAGTCCAGCCAGGTCTCGTCCGCCAGAAATATGTCTGCTTCCTTGTCGATCTGCCATGAGAACAGGCTGAGCATCTCGTAGTTGTAACCGACGGAATATCTCATTCCCTTTCCTCCCGTGGCCGCTATGGCGCAGCGAAGTCTGTCCCCCTCGAACTCCCCTCTTTGTGAGATCGACTTTTGCAGAATCGGTACTCCAAGTATGATAGCTACTGGAGGTACGAGGTACTTCAGAATTATTCTAAGTTTGTCCGGTATCATACACATGCCGGTTTATGTAACTAAAATGAGCCGCCGAATCCGCCGCCGCGGTTAAGTCCGCCTCCGCGGCCTCCGCCACCGCCTCCGAACCCTGACATCATTCCGCCTTCCGATGATCCTCCGGATGATGAGGATGAGTTGCCGCCTCCCAATGATCCTGAGGCACTTACAGCTTTGTTTCTGGATGGCTGCATATAGAATGGCCAGAAAATTCCGAATTTTATGGCTCTCTGTGGTCTGATATATCCGTGGGCGCTGAAATAGTCGGCCTTGTCCATTGGCCAGCCCATTCCGACATTGACAAATTTGACGAAGATGCAAGCCCTCTTCCACTGGATGTTCACGAAGGCGTCGATGTACGGACAGTTGCCGTATTTCTCTTCTTTCTGGTTGTAGAACATGCCGAGTGCAGGGCTGTAGCCGGGTTCGTACCACTTGGTGGTATAGGTAACATTGGCACCTAACTGCATCTGCATCACGTTCTTGACGACATTGAACTGCCAGTACCATCTGGAGTTGACGGCGAGCATCGGCACAGGTATCACGTCTTCGTCAGATGAGACCTGGAAGAGCAGCCTGTTGTCGAAATGGAGTCCCCACAACTTGAAATTCTTGTTCAGGCCAATGTTGAGAACGCTGACTGCGCTCCCGTGCTGGGCAGCCATCGCCTCCCCGTTGTAATACACATGGTTCTTCATGAGGGTCCAGCCTGCGTCGATGCCCAGTTTCCAATGAGGAACGGTTATCGCTCCTGAAACTTCAGTCCTGGATATCTTCTTGAAGTTATTGTCCCACTTGTAGTGGTTCGAGTAATAATGCTGCTGGTAGTATTCCGGCTCGTCAAGAGAGGTTCCGAAATGAACATTGAAAGAAATCGGGCTCTTGCGGTGGCGGCGAAACGGATACAGGTTGAAACCTACATTGGCATTGACCTCAAGGTCGTTGATTTCCTTTCCGAGGAAGGTGTAGTTCGCGTCGGCGTCCCAGTGGAAGTAGTTGCGGAACTGGCCTTTCGCGCCGCCGTAGATGTAGGCGGAGTTCCAGACGGTGTTGCCGCCCTTCGTTTTCAGGTAGCTGTCCGGCGTGAACATGTAGTAGTTCAGGAGTTTGTCGCCGATTCCGACGTTGATGGACGAAACGATGGCGTCCGTGGCCCAAGGCTGGAGTTTCAGGAACACCTTGTTCTCGAATTTCATGACTCGCAGCGAGTCGGAAGTCGCGTTTGGATTCAGATAGAACTTGTTGTGATACAGTTCTTTAGCATCGGTATCGTTCACTCCTATCTTGTCTTTGTATATCTTTCGATAGACTGAGTATTCGCTGGTGTGCCCGATGAACGCGGTTGTAATATCTGTGTCCAAGGTGTCTGCCGCGGCTTTTTCATCGCGCATCTGCTGGTTTTCGGCCAGCATGTCCTCCATCTTCATGATTGCCAGACTGTCCCCTGTCGCGAGGACGCTGTCCCTGTACATATTCTCGCGTTTCAGGACCTTGCGCTCCTGCATTTTGCGGATGAATGTGAACGGAATCCTATATGTCTGGTCCAGGAAAATGGTGTTTTTCTTTATCAATGTCGATGCGTCTTTCAGCCTGACATCGATTTCTCGGGAGCCCACGGTGGTGTCTCTGATCCAGAAATTGTCAATGATACCTCCGTTTTCGCCGCGTGACATCTTGTTGTATATGTATCCGGCGTGCATAAGGTATCTGCGGCCCATGTAGTTCGTGGATGCGACGAATGTCCTGTTGTCTGTCTTTTCGTTTTCGAGCATACCGTTGGAGCCGAAGCGGTCGTACTCCAGGGTAAAGTTCAATGACGGCAAGATGTTCTGTGTCGTCATGATGTGCAGTTCATCTTCCTCTCTCTCGGCATTGGCGAAAAGTGTTCCCCAGTACGCCAATTCCGTGTACGGTGTCTTGGTGTTATACATCGGAAGTGTATACGGGCTATATGTATAGCTTTCGTACGGGCCGTAGAATGAGACGCCTTCTTTGTTAGCTCTCTTGGTGAAGTCATAAGGCTGGACAGCTGAACCGATGGTTCCGAGGTATGAGACATTGACATTATCCCTGAAGAACGGATAGTCGTTGTACCAATAGTTGTACGAGGTATCCAAGTCCTTGAGTTTCAAATCATTGAAGTGTTCATCTTTCTTCCATGTGAGGATACGTTTGTAGAACATGGAGTCCGGCACGGCGAATGTCTCGAGGATTCTCGGGGTGTTTTCCCTGATGCTGTCCCGTATGGCGATGAGGCTGTCTTTTGCTGACAGCAAACTGTCGATCTTATGCTGGCGAACCTTCATTTTCTGTTCGAAGTCGTATTTTTTTCTTGCGGCCTTGTCCAATGACGCATACCAGGCATTGAATTTTCTTATCGCAGTTTCGATGGAGTCCAGCCGATAAAGAGAATCCAACCTAGGCCAGTCAAGGCTGTCGCCGGCTTTTTTCAATGAGTCTCTGACGATTACGTGTGTCAATGAGTCTTTGATGGCGACGTAGTACTTATATCTGAACGGATCCGTAAATCTCAATGAGTCAGGGACTTTCACTGTATCCCTGGCAGTCACGGCAACTTCTGCGCTGTCCTCCAGAAGGAAGTCCGACAGAGAATCTGCAATTACCCTGTCATATTCAGACCTGAATTTGGTATATATATTATTATGGTATATGACGGTGTCCGTCACCGGATCCGGGCTGCTCCAGAATCTGCCCCACATGTCAGCACTCCTGGAGTAGTCAGACGCGAAACTCTGCACGGCCACTATCCCGACTACCAGCGCCGGGAACCATATTTTGGATATTTTAGACAAAATGCGTTTCATACAATCTACAAAGATAATAATTTACAATCAAAAAATAATCCGCCGGCAAAGTCGTTCCCGATTTCCGGCATAATTTTTCTTGGACGGCAGATGCGGAATTGTCACGACAAATCATTAATTTTATAGGAGAATAAGTTTTGGACAGATATCAGTGAAATAACTGCTGTCGTTGTACATAACTAAGAACAAACTATAAAGATTGGGACCACCATGGCTAAAGAAGAGAAAAACATATCTGTAGTCCTCCATGAGGACTGCGATTACAGGGACTGGCTTGTAGAGTTGAAAGAAAGATTCTATAGCCATCACCTCAAGGCTGCATGCGCCACAAACAACTACCTGTTGGATTTCTACTGGAAACTGGGAAGGGACATTGAAGCCAAACAGTATGCAAATACCTATGGCTCAGATTTCTACAAAAATCTGAGTAAAGACTTGCAAGACGAAATGCCCGGCGCAAAGGGATTCTCGCCAACAAATCTGAAGTACATGAACTATTTCTATAAACTCTATTCTCCACTTTTTGCGAATCGTCTACAAGCTGTTGACGATTTTGAAGAGAACATGTACATTACGGACATTCAACATGTTACAGAGCTGTCCGGAAATCGTCTACGCGGTGTAGACGATTTCAAAGTTCTTTTTTCCATTCCGTGGTTTCATCACCAGCGAATAATAGACAAATGCAAGGGCAACATGGACAAAGCTCTGTTCTTTGTCAGAAAGACATGGGAAAACAACTGGGGACGTGACGCTCTGCTCAACTGGCTAGGTACCGACTTGTATGAGCGGGACGGCAAGGCGATAACGAATTTCCATACCACGTTTCCCTCTATACAAAGTGACTTGGCGCAACAGATAACAAAAGACCCGTATCAATTTGACTTTCTTAGTCTTAGGGAGAAGTTTGACGAACGGGATATTGAGGATGAACTTGTGAATAACGTAACTAGATTTCTATTGGAACTTGGCAAAGGGTTCTCGTATATGGGCAGACAATTCCGTCTGGAAGTGGGCCAGCAGGAGTTCTTCCCCGATTTGCTGTTTTACAACGCTCACCTTCACGCATATGTAGTAATTGAGCTGAAAGCCCAGTCGTTTCATCCATCATTCTTGGGACAACTGAGTTTCTACGTGTCAGCCATAAATCACCAATTCAAGACTGATATAGATAATCCGACAATAGGACTGCTCATCTGTAGGGACAAAGACAATGTGGTAGCAAAATATGCATTAGAGTCGTACAAAGAACCAATGGGCATATCAGAGTATCAGTTATCTGAACTTTTCCCTAAAAACTTCAAGTCATCAATGCCGACTATTGAAGAGTTGGAAAAAGGATTGGGTGACCAACTCAAATCACTATCTTCGCATCATGGACTATCTAAGTAAACTCAATACACGCCAGAGGGAGGCGGTCACTTCTACGGAAGGTCGGATCAGGGTCGTTGCCGGAGCCGGCACCGGCAAGACAAAGGCATTGACCTGCAGGTATGCATATCTGGTCAATGAAATCGGCATTGATCCTGCCAATATTTTGTGCCTCACTTTTACGAACAAGGCGGCAGCTGAGATGCGGCAGCGAATTTCGGCAATGGTCCAAAGTGGTGATTACAACGACTTTGTGTGCACGATTGATGGTTTTTGCGTCAAGCTTTTGCGCCGCGAGATTTATCGTCTCGGATTCCCGAAGAATTTCAGGATTCTGGATGAGGATGATGCGAAATCTGTGGCGAAGGAGTGCATGGACGAGCTGGGACTGAAGCGCACGGAGAAGACTGTCAAGAATTTCCTTGCGGGCGTAAGTTCCTCTAAGTCAATGAATGACTACATCTCGACCTACATGGTTCCCGGCGCTGTTGTTTCGGACGAGATGAAGAAGTCTGAACTGGCATGTTTCATTTCACGCCAGCTGAAGGATTATGCATTGGATTTCGATGACATTGAAAATTTTACAAAGTATATTCTGGACCGGTTTCCTGATGCGCGTGAGTATTGGCAGAATCAATTGAATTATATAATGGTGGATGAGGCGCAGGATTGCAACACGGACAACTGGGAGATTATCGAGAAGCTGGCCGAGTTCCACAAGAACCTGTTCATAGTCGGCGATCCTGACCAATGTATTTATGAGTGGCGTGGTGCGAAACCTCACCGTTTTGTGGATTTCGCTGCGGACAAGACTATCATTCTGGATGAGAATTATCGTTCCACCCCGAATATCCTGGATGTGGCTAACTGTGTGATATCCAATAATGTGAATCGTATTCCCAAGAATCTTTTCACACTTCGTCCTGATGGCGTCAAGGTGACTCATTTCCATGGCAAGACCGAGAAGGAGGAGGCGGAATGGATTGCCAATCAGATTGTTAGGCGTATCGAGGGGCGTGACGGCGCAGCTCCTGCCAGGCCTGCCGACTTCGCGATTCTCTACCGTTCGTCATACCTTTCCCGCCCCGTCGAACAGGCATTGATGTCCGCCAAAATCCCGTATTCGGTCTGGGGCGGCGTGCGGTTTTTCGAACGGAAAGAGGTCAAGGACGCGTTGAGTTACCTCCGCGTAATCGCCGACCCGAATGACGACCTGTCGTTCAGGAGGATTGTCAATGTCCCTGCACGTGGCCTGGGCAAGAAGTTCATGTCCAATCTAGAGGCTACCGCGAAAATGGGCAGTGTCAATGCCGGTGAACGGTCGCTTTTTACGGCATTGACAGATACCCCGGCGCTGGCCGGCATCAAGGGGGCTTCCGAATTTCTGGCATTGATAGAGATGGGGCGGAAGCTGGCTGAGGAACGGAGCATTTCTGACCTGATGAATATTCTTCTGGACAAGAGCGGTCTTAAGAAAATGCTTCGTGAAGATCAGGATGAGGACCGTCTGGAGAACGTGGATGAGCTAGTGAAGTCAATCCGTTTCTATGAGGAGTCTCATGAGGGGCTGGAGGTAAAACTGTCTGATTATCTGCAAGATATCGCGTTATATTCCAATGCTGATTTTCGTAAGGATTCGTCTGTGGTCCGTCTCATGACCATCCATCAGGCCAAGGGTCTGGAGTTTCCTTATGTTTTCGTAACGGGTCTGAGTGAGGGTATTTTCCCGAGCATGAGAACGATTCGTGAGTACAAGAAGAATGGTGAGGAGGAGGAGCGTCGTCTTATGTATGTCGCTATCACTCGTGCTGAGTCTGAGTTGTTTCTGACCGAGTCCGAGGGGTTCAATGTTTCTACTAAGATGAACAAGTATCCGTCTCGTTTTCTTACTGAGATTCGCAGGTCAATGTTTGTGACTGAGGGGGTCATGCCTGAGTACTTATGGGGCCGGACCAAGAATATGATTCATGTGCTGGACCAGGAGAATTTCCGTCCTGAGATGGCGTTTCAAGGCATTGGTGATGGGCTTGGTAGTGGTGGCCAAACCGGTTTCGGCGGATCTGGAGGCGATTTCGGTGATGTGAATGATGGCTTTGCTGCGGACCGTTCCATCTATGAAAATCCGTATCGTATTGGTGCTCAGGTATCTCACAAGATTTTCGGTGTCGGTGAGATAATAGATGTTTCTAAGGATGGCGGTACCTTCCAGGTCAAATTTTCCGATGGTTCAGTAAAGTTTTTACGCCAGGCATTTCTGAGTATAGTTTAGGGACAGCCTTGGTTACACGTTAAACAGCCGTAGCTCCGTCCCGCTTCCGGGGTTCATGTTGCAAGACGCAACTCCGGAGACGCTTACGACAGGCGCAAAATTTCGACCTTCTTGGCAGGCGTTATTCCGGACACATTCGCTGTAAAATTTTAATATTGAGCGTATTACGAGATTAGAGCCACGACAGGAATCTGCCAAGACCACCTTTCTTTGACCCCTCTTGGCAAGAGACTTGTTACCTAATCAATTAAGATACAAACAATTACAGATGAATCGACCTGTCAAGAAGGTCGAAAATCACACCTAAAATCTAAAGTACGGAACCATTGACAGAGCGTCGATACGCAACTCAGGAGATGCTCACAAATCACGAGAGGAGGGGTCGGCAGATTGGAACTTCAGAAACACTTGACTATCAGGGACTTATAAAATGCAAATCCGCCGACATCCGGTTTTTACGGACAAAATTTATGCATAATACACAGGGTTTTCCCCCTGACCCGATCTATGCCTGACACACGGCACCGCAGCCGGCAAATACGCCGGCCGGCTGCACAAAGCAAACTGCGCAGCTCAGCCCAAGGGCTGCTCCGCTTGCTTTGTGCCTCAGACGCACTATGAAATACAAATCAACCGGGATTTTACGTTGAGCCGGACATCCCCCACGGCGCTGCCATCCGGATACAAAAAAAGGGAAAGCTTAGCACATCGCACCGCTACAACCTCCTACCCTTGCTGCCTTCCGACCCTGGGGGAGTTTAGAGGGAGCTGGTCGTGTACGACTTTCCCGACTGCAAATATACGTATTTTTCTTTAATTGACAAAAGTCACGGTCATTTGTTTCACATCCACATCACAATTCATCACATTCCCAGTAAGAATTCCAGCACTTAGGCCGTCACAAAACGCACAAGCGATACAAAAAAAGAGTCCACCTCTTCACAAGACCATAACCGAATCCACAAAGCTTCCTGAGATAAAATCATCCTCCTAAGTCATTCATATCCAGAGAGAAATGCCGCAAAACAAAGCCAGTCTTCCCTCCCAGGCTATCTTAAAAGGCCTTGCCAGACTGAAACACTCCGGACTCCTATACAGGGCCGATAGCGGATTCTCGATTCTCACTGAGGACTGTCTGACTTTTCAGACACTCTTCCCCTCGGCAGATGCCAATTCTATAACTCATTGACTATCAGACTTTCCGGAAAAACAAATCCGCCGACCCCCACAGCCGCTACTTGCAGGGTTTCCCACTGTCTGACCTCAGCGCGGCGGCCACCCTGACACTCTTAGAAGTCCACGCGAAATAGGAATAATCCAAGCGATACAGAAAGAGGCCACCCCTTCACAAGACCGAATACAAATCCACGCTCCTCACCATGGACTCCCTGACTTTCAAGCCAATTCCCCAGCCCCTACAACTTCTCCAGCCGAGCCTTCGCAGACATCCTTTCTGCCTCACTATCAGTGTATTTCACCAGCATTGGAAGATACTTCTTCTCCAGCTTCACATTCCCCGAAGACCTCGCCATTAGCACCACATTCTTTATTGCCGTAAGGTCTTCCGGCTTGATTTTCAACACTTTATTGTAATACTTGAGCGCCTGCTTGTTATCCTTCTTCACCACCAGATAATACGAACCCATGTTATCCAGGAAAAGAACATCATTCGGCCTGTAAGTCAGCATCGTCTGGGACAACTCACGGAACGCCTCATAGGAACCCGGAGTCGCGTACTTGAAAAACACATAACAATACTCCTGGACAGCCGCCACGAAAAAATCCTCATCTACCTTACCATCAGCAGCATACACCCACGCAGGATGCTGAGTCTCATTGTAGATAATGAGCGACCTGAGGTCCGACAACGCCATGTCAGGACTTTCCTTTTCATAACCAACATACGCCGCCGTCTTCATAAAACGGAAATCCAGCCTGTCCGGAGCCAGCTGAATCGCCTTTTCCAACGCCTTCTGGGCCTGGCCGAACAGCTCATCATCATAAAAATTCTCCGTAAAATAATTCACGGCCTTCCCCGTCGAATCCTTCAGCGAAAAAACCGGCTTCTCACCAAGATACTTATCCTGATCCTTGACCACCACAGAAGAACTCTGCGACTTAGAGAAATAAAAACTAAACTTCGCTATAAGCATCTCAATATCATCAGGATACGCTGCCTCCCAACGATTGATCAACGTCTCGACACCCACACCGGAAGGCCCCAGCTTCGACACCAGAAGCTGATAACGGTCATTGAACTCCTTCGAAGTAGTCTGGGCCAATGCCGTGCTGAATGTCATGACGGCCGCCGCTACGAAAACAATAAATCTGCGCATATCAATCAATGTTCATTCGGATTCGCCGCCCCTGCGGATGCAGGTTGTTGCAACGATTTCCGAGATTTTTCACAAACCCGAGCGGATGCCCGCCAAAAGTCAGCAGCACAATCCCCCTTTCGGTATTTGTCAATGTCAATGTATCTTTATGGAGAAAGGCCAATGCCTGTTCCCTCGTCAATTCCGCCTCCGGAAACACTCCCCGTTTCAAATCTATGCACAAAGCAAGATCCTCATCAGGAACAATATCCTTACCTTTCAACTGCCCGACAGCCGTTCCCCTCAAAATCGGACGAAGCACATCGAGCACTCTGATTTCGTCCATAAGTTCCTCAGGCACAGCGACAATCATATCTGACCGCAGCATTGACCCGACCTCCCCGCAAAAATAATTCCTCACCTTAAGGTCAATGTCTTTCGGAAGTTCCGCTACCGCCTTCCTATCCTGCCGCCTGCCGCCTGCAAACGCGTAGCCGCGATTCTCGGAGGTTCTTGTCAATGCTGCACAGTATTGTCCCTCACCAGGTACCAGTCCAGGCACCAGTCCGACCCCCATACCGGTCTTCAGAACTCCCTGAAAATCAGCATTGAAAATAAACTTTTCCGCTCCGAGTTCAGACGCAATCCACTCCGCGTTGTCATCATTCTCGAACCGGTTGAACGTGCAAGTCGAATATATCATTGACCCGCCCTCTGCCAATGCGGGCCACACATCAGCGACGATACGGCGCTGGCGGGCCTGGCACAACGCGACATTATCGGCAGACCATTGGGCGAGAGCCTCGGCGTCCTTGCGGAACATGCCCTCTCCGGAGCACGGAACGTCTGCGACGATGATATCGAAATAGCCCTGAAGCGAAGCAAACGCCTTGGGATCCACTGAGGTAACTACGACATGAGGGTCGCCCCAAATCCCGGCATTGTCAGCCAGAACAGCAGCCCTCTGCTTCATTATCTCATTGGAAACCAGCACGTAAGACTGGCAGCCCGACATTTTCAATGATGCGAGTATATCGGTTGTTTTCCCTCCAGGCGCGGCACACAGGTCCAGCACCCGTACAGGTCTTCCGCTACCTATCCTTCCGGACTCCAGCATTGACCTCAACACTTCCCGGAAGACGTGGCCGACGAACATGGCCGACGAGTCCTGGACGTAGTAGCAGCCTGCGTGGAGCAGCGGATCGAGGGTGAAACATGGGCGTTCCGGCAGGAAAATTCCGTAAGGACTCCATGCCACAGGGGATATTTTTTGGCAAATCTCAGATGGAAAATTTGCCATTAGCCCCGTAAAGGCTTGATTAGCAAAGATATCGGTATCAACCTCAGCCACATCAGCATTGACAATTCCGGCATTGAGCTCGGTCACACCCGCATTGACCTTCCCCGGATTCATTCTCACGGACACTGAAGCGGGCCCGGATAACGCATCAAGGGCGATACGGGCATTGTCCTCCCCTATCGCCTCTTTAAGATATGTCTCGAAAACCGTGTTCAAAAGAAATCAGAGTTTGATGCCGAACTTGGACGGGTCCATTCCCTCAGGGAACATTGACGGGTCAATGCCTTCCGGCATCTTGCCTTCAGCCATATCTGCGACTGAATCGACCATCTTATCCACCACGTCCTTCAGTTTGGAACCGAGCACCATCTTCATCATGAAATTAAGATCGGCCTGTATATCGATGTAAAAATCAGTGCTGTCCGGATTGCCTCCGTCAGCATCGAAGTGAATATTGACAGTGAACTGGAACGGCGCTCCGTCGTCCTTGTATGTGATTCGTGAATAAGGAACCCTTTCCTGAACGCGCACCCCGACATTGAATCCCTGCACAGTCGCGTGCAACGAATCATAATCCGCCTCAATGTCCTTTTTCTTGTCCTCGGGAAGCATTGCGACGAAATTTCTCAAGTCCGCGAACGGCATATAAAGCATGTACGGCGCCCTGTGCACCGACCTGTGCTTACTCTTAACCTCCATATCAATTGTATTTTAGGTCAATGCTACTTTCCCCATTCTGAAGGGTTTGCCCTCCATTCGTGGAGTGACTCGGCTGCCGATGCAGATATGTATCCTGTCTCTCCGGCCACCTCAACGAGTGCAGAATAGCATGACAGTGTGTCGAGTTTCACGTTTTCTTCTGCAAAGCGCTGTGCTGCAAGGTCGAATCCGTATGTGAAGATTGCCACCATTCCGAGCACGTCAGCTCCGGCATCCCTGAGTGCTTTTACAGCCGCGAGACTGCTCATTCCCGTAGAGATAAGATCCTCAATGACAACGACTTTCTTTCCCGGAGCGAGTTCGCCTTCTATCTGTGATCCGGTTCCATGGTCCTTTGGTTTCGGACGCACATAGACGAAAGGTTTCTTCATCCTGTCAGCAGCGAGAACGCCATGTGCAATGGCTCCTGTAGCAACACCAGCCACGACTTCTGCCTCAGGATAGAGTTCCATCGCTTTCTCTGCCAGCCACTCTGCTACCTGCGCACGCAGTTCAGGATGCGAAAGGATTCTTCTGTTGTCACAATAAATAGGTGAATGCCAGCCAGATGCCCAAGTGAAAGGCTGTTCCGGCCTAAGCAGAACCGCCTTGATGTCCATCAATGATTTAGCAAGTTTCTTATCTGTTCCAGTTTCCATGATGTTAGTGTTTTATTCTCCGAAACCCGATTTTCCCCACCGGGTTCCCGACAACAAAATTAATAAATTTATGCCGATAACTCATTACACTTCTCCAATTACTTTCACATCCGCCCTCCGCTACACGATTTTGGCGGCGAGGAATACTTCTCTGATGGAGGGGTAGGTATTCTTGAGGTAGGGCGGAAGGCTGGACTTGGCTACCCAGGCGGCTTTGGTGATGTCCTCTTCGGTCTGGGGGATGAGATCGACCGGTTTGAGGTAGGACATGTGGTACCACCAGGTGTGCTTGAGGTGCCAGATGTTGTTACGGCGATAACAATGGTCGGTAACACATATCAGGTCACCGAGTTGCAGATCTTCAACACCGGTTTCCTCTTCGACCTCACGGAGAGCTGTGACACTGATATCCTCACCGGACTCCTGATGGCCTTTCGGTAGATCCCAGAGGCCGTCACGGCGAATCATCAGAAAATCACCACGACGATTGCAAGCCAGGCCTCCGGCAGCATTGACCTCCTTGAACTGGCCGCAAACAATCCGGTAACACTCCTCCACAGAATCGGAAGGAATGTAGATACGCTCGAGAGTTGTCGAAGTCTCGAACATCTCCACGAGCGGACGGATGTCGTTCCTGTCGGTAAAATGAAACTCGACAGCATTGGGGTCTGTCAATGCTGCTTCCTCCGGAGTACATATTATAATGGACCTGCGGTCAAAATATATCTTGTGCATATTCCGCAAACTTACAAAAAAGAAAGGACGAGATGAAACAAATTCGATATTTTCTCGTATATGATAATGTTTTGACTATATATCATTTGACAATATAATGAAATTATCACAGTTTCAGTTTCAGCTTTCGCTCAAAAACGACGTTGCACACGAACCTACCGCAAAATGGAGAGACGAGAGCCGCATGATGGTGCTTCACAAAGACACAGGTGAAATCGAGCACAAAATTTTCAAGAACATCACTGACTATTTTGGAAAGGGCGACACATTCGTTCTGAACGACACAAAAGTTTTCCCGGCCAGACTTCTCGGAAAGAAAGAGAAAACAGGTGCCGACATTGAGGTTTTCCTGCTCAGGGAACTCAACAAAGAGCAGAGACTCTGGGATGTGATTGTCGAGCCTGCAAGAAAAATCAGAATCGGAAACAAACTCTACTTCGGAGACGACAGCCTCGTGGCGGAAGTCATTGACAACACCACATCCAGAGGCCGCACACTCAGATTCCTCTACGACGGAAAATACGAAGACTTCAAGCAGACATTGTTCAGCCTCGGCGAAACACCGGTCCCTAAATACGTAAAACCAAAGGTCACACCTGAGGACAAGGTCAATTTCCAGACCATCTTCGCCGACAAGGAAGGCGCCGTCTCTGCACCTGCTGCAGGACTCCACTTCAGCCGCGAGCTCTTCAACATGATGATTCTCAAGGATATAAATAAGACCTTCATCACAGAGCACATGGGTATCGGCTATATCCGCAAAGTGGACGTGGAAGACCTTTCAAAGCACAAGATGGATTCGGAGAGGCTCATCATCACGCCTGAGTCTGCAGAAGTCATCAACAAGACCAAACGCGAAGGCCACAAAGTTCTCGCTGTCGGAGTCACCGTCATGAGAGGCCTCGAAACATACGTCACCACCAACGACGAAGTCCAGGCTTATGACGGATGGACCAACAAATTCATCTTCCCTCCTTACAGATTCGCAGTTCCTAATGCAATCGTGTCGAACTTCCACATGCCTTGCTCTACAATGCTCATGGCTGTCGCAGCCTTCGGAGGTTATGACAATGTCATGAACGCCTACGAAATCGCGTTGAAGGAAGGCTACAAATTCGGACCTTACGGAGACTCCCTCCTCATCATCTGATGAAGGTCAATGCCGGAAATCTTTAAGAAAAACATTTTTGCAAGTGGTTTCACGTGCAGGGAAGTTTAAGAAAAATCGGAAAAAGTTTAAAAAACATAAAAAAGTGGCTCATTTCCCGGGACTTGAGCCACTTTTCCTGTATAATGCGGTCGGGACACGCTACCTTAGCCGTCGGAAAAACAAAACCGCATGAGATACGATGACATTGAACAGCTCGCGCCATGGTGCGCATTGAACAAGATTTTCGGCTTCAACCCGGCAATGGGATTGAAACTGGCGGAACATTTCGGCGGAGCCGGGGAAGTCTTCCGTGCAGACAAGGACGAACTGGCATTGACCTTAAAACCGAATTCCATATACTGGCCAAAGATAAACCGGGACAGTGTAGCGGAAGCCGGACTCGAGCTGCAGAAACTGGAAAAGGACAACTGCAGATTTCTATGTATTGCCGACGAGAGGTATCCCGAGATTCTCAGGGACTGTCACGATGCCCCGGCCGGACTGTACATAAAGAGTTCCACGCCACCGGAGGAGGTTTTCAACAAACGCACAGCAATCGGTGTAATCGGTACACGAGATATAACCAGCTATGGCACAGAATGGTGCACAAAGATAGTCGCGGCATTCAGCCGGGCAGAGACAAAGCCAATGATAGTGAGCGGTTTGGCATTGGGGACAGACATCACAGCCCATAACGCGGCATTGGACAACGGACTGCCGACAATCGCTGTTCTGCCCACTGGCATTGACACTGTCTATCCTTTCCGCCACGGCTGGGCGGCTGACAAAATCGCAGACAGCCCAGGCAGCGCACTGGTCACGGACTACCCTCCCGGAACAGTCCCGAAAGCCATAAATTTTCTCCGACGGAACAGAATCATAGCCGGACTTTCCGAGTCAGTGATACTTATAGAATCGCGGACAAAAGGCGGCGGACTCATGACTTGCAGGCTGGCATATTCCTACAACCGAGGCGTATTTGCCCTGCCCGGAAGGATTGACGACACATGCTCCGGAGGCTGCAACTCATTGATAAGAGAGAAGATGGCAGAACCTGTCATTGACATTGACACCCTCGTTTCCGAGCTGGGGCTGGGGCACGCCGCGGCAGCGGGAATAACCGACATAAGGACATATACGTTCCGCAGGTATCTCCACGAGACGGGATACACGACAGCGACCGCATTGGCCACAATCGCGGAAACCATACGAAAAAACAGGGATATGACAGACGAAGATATAAGTGCATTGACAGGCATCGACTACGGAGATGTCGTGGAACTGACGGGAAGACTAGCCTGCGACGGCATCATAACCTCCGGACTCTTAGGAAATTATACCATCGATCCGGCCATACTGAGCTAGCAGCATGTGCCCAGACAAGCCCCAAAGGATTGCCAAGTATCTGCCTGCAGCCTTTGAACATTTGGAAAGATAAGTTACATTTGCATCAAACAAGATAGCAAATGCCCTTATACACATATATTGATACGCATGCACACTTGTGCGACGAAGCATTTTCCGGTGAGGAGGAGCAGATTCTGGAAAAGGCAGCGGAAGCCGGAATAAAACTGATACTTCAGCCTGACATTGACAGCTCCGAAAGGGACAGGATGTTCGCGCTGGAGGCAAGGTTCCCGTCAATGCTGAAGAGTATGGCCGGACTTTATCCCGGTTCGGTGACCGAGAATTGGGAGGAGGAGGTCAATGCTGTGAAGAAGGCTGCGACAAGCCATAAAGTCGTGGCTATCGGCGAGATAGGACTGGACTACCACTACTCGAAAGACACGGCGGAACTCCAGAAGGCGGCATTGAAGGCACAGTTCGAGATTGCGGCGAAACTGGACCTTCCCGTCAACATCCATGAACGCGACGCCACGGATGATTTCTTCAAGGTACTCGACAGCTGTAAAGGACTGGGACTCAGGGGGAACATGCATGCGTTCAGCGGCAGTTACGAGACCTTCATGAGGCTTCAGAAATACGGCGAATGGCTGGTCGGAATAGGCGGCGTGGTGACATTCAAGAACGCTGGCGTGGCAGAATCCGTGAAGAAGATTCCGCTGAGCCACATCGTATTGGAGACTGACTCTCCGTACCTTGCCCCGGTTCCTTTCAGAGGGAAACGGAACGATAGTTCGTACATACCGGTTATCGCCGAGAAAGTGGCGTTGCAAAAAGGAATCAGCCTCGAAGAAGTGGCTGAGACAACCACTGCCAATGCCTGCAGACTCTTCAATCTTGAAACCACATGACAGACAGACCTGTCGCGAAAACAATACAGACTGTTCAATTTCGAATCCAGATAAACTATGGCCAGAATACACGACATGACACAGAAATCAGCCCTTCTGCTCATCTACACAGGAGGTACGATCGGCATGAAACAGGACATGAAAGACTTGACACTCAAGCCTTTCGACTTCAGCCAGATTCTTGACGAAGTTCCTGAAATAAGGAAGTTCGCATTCAAGATAGACACTTACTCGTTCGAGCCGCCTATAGACTCGTCCGACGTGGAACCCTCGCTATGGCAGGACCTTGCAAGACTGATAAAAGAGAAATATGAGGACTATGACGGATTCATCATCCTGCACGGAACCGACACGATGTCATACTCTGCATCGGCATTGAGTTTCATGCTGGACGGACTCACGAAACCGGTCATCTTCACAGGTAGCCAGTTGCCGATCGGCGTACCGCGCACGGACGGGAAAGAAAACCTCATTTCAGCCGTCGAGATCGCCTCCGCCAAGGACGAGGAAGGACATCCGGCCGTGCCTGAGGTCTGCGTATGCTTCGACTCGCTCCTGATGAGGGGAAACAGGTCCACAAAGGTCAATTCCGAAGTGTTCCGCGCCTTCCAGTCACCGAACTTCCCGCCGCTCGCTGAGGCCGGCATCAACATCCGCTACAACAACGAGTACATCCGGAAGCCTAATGACTGGTATCAGAGCCTGACCATCAACACGGAACTGGACACCAGAGTTTCAATCCTGAAGATCCACCCGGGAATCACGCCTGAAGTGGTGAGGAACATCCTCTGCGGAAAGGACACCAGAGCGATAATCATGGAGACCTACGGTTCGGGCAATGCGCCGACGAGAGACTGGTTCCTCGATATCGTAAAGGAATCGTCTGCAATGAACAAGATAATTGTCAATGTCACACAATGTCTTGCGGGCACGGTCAACATGAACATCTATGCAAACGGAAAGGCCCTTGAACGTGCCGGAGTGATAGACGGATACGACAGCACGACCGAAAGCGCATTGGCAAAACTCTTTTACCTTATGGGCAAAAGCAGGGACAATGAGTGGGTGAAAGCGATGATGGGGCGCAACCTCAAAGGAGAAATATCCAAATAAATATTGTCGAATGAAAATATTTTACTAACTTGCAACGGATTTCGGGGGAGGTGTATCATGTACTTTCCACGGATGAGTACTTGAAATTTATAAACATTAATACTTAATTATTTCAAACACACAAAAACGTTATGAAAAAGTTTTTCATGTTTTTGGCAGTAGCCGGCATTATGGCCGTATCTGCAAACTACGCTTCTGCTCAGGAACAGGCAGCAGACGCAGCAGAGCCTGCAACTGAGGCAGTTGCTCCAGCAGCTAATGACATGGCAGCTCTTACTGCTAACGCTCCTGAAGTTCCTCTTCATCAGCAGCTCAAAACCAAATTCATCGAGGGTGGCCCTCTCTGGATGGCTCCTATCGCCCTCGTTCTCGTACTCGGCCTTGCGCTTTCTATCGAGAGAATTCTTTATTTGACATTTGCAAAGACAAACACCAAGAAACTCCTTAAGGGTGTCGAGGATGCTCTTGCAAACGGCGGTATCGAGGCTGCTAAGGATCTTTGCCGTAACACACGCGGTCCTGTTGCATCTATCTTCTATCAGGGTCTTCTCCGTTATGAGGAAGGTGTTGACGTAGTAGAGAAAACAATCGTTTCTTACGGTTCCGTTCAGATGAGCCTCATGGAAGACGGTATGACATGGATCTCCCTCTTCATCGCTCTTGCACCATCTCTCGGATTCTTGGGAACAGTCGTTGGTATGATCGCTGCATTCGATGCTATCCAGGCAGCAGGTGACATTTCTCCTAACGTTGTCGCTGGAGGTATGAAGGTCGCCCTCATCACCACTGTGTTCGGTCTTATCGTAGCTATGATTCTTCAGGTGTTCTTCAACTACATCCTCACCAAGATTGAATCACTTACCACCGATATGGAGGATTCTTCAATTTCCTTCGTTGACGTTCTTACAAAATACGCAGCTAAGACTAAATAAGGATATTCATAATGAAAAATCTTAATAAATTATTCAAATGGCTGATGTGGCTGCTCTTCGCTGTCAGCGTAGCCATCCTCGTCTTCGGCGTGGTAAAGGGTTACCCTACCAGTGCCGCAGAGGGTGACAACGGTACAGTGAATGCGCTGATCTACTGGTGCTATGCGATGATCGGAACAGCTGCCTTCTGTGCAGTCGTATTCGGTATCGCCGTATCAGTTGCCAACAATCCAAAGAGCGTCATAAAGCTCGGTATCGGTATTGTTGTAGCAGCAGCATTCTGCGGTCTGGCTTATGCACTTGCACCTGCCAGCCCAGCCATCGGTATGCTCGCGCAGCCGACCCACGGAGAACTTAAGTTCACAGATACAGTACTCAACATCGTTGCATTCGCTGGTGGCCTTTCAATAATTGCTATCGTGTTCGGCGAGATTTGGGGTGCAGTACGTAATAAATAATTTGAGATATGGCTAAAAAGACTCCTGCTCTTAATACAAGCTCAACGGCAGACATCGCGTTCCTGCTCCTGTGCTACTTCCTTATGACAACAACCATGGGATCACAGACAGGTTTGCAGCGTCGTCTTCCGCCGATGCCAGATCCAAACCAGAAAGTTGAAGACCAGAAGGTCAATAAGAGAAACCTTATTACCGTGAAGATCAACTCTCAGGACAGACTTCTGGCCGGAACAGAAATGATGGACGTCAGCCAGCTCAAAGACAAGATCAAGATTTTCCTTACCAACCCGGCAAATGACGCTACTCTTCCGGAGAGAGTCATGACACCGATAGAAGGCTACGGCCAGTACCCTGTCTCAAAGGGAGTCATCTCCCTCCAGAACGACCGTGGTACCAGCTACAGGGCTTACATCGCAGTTCAGAACGAGCTTGTAAAGGCTGTCAATGAACTTCGTGACGAGTTCTCTAAAGCCAACTACGGCAAGCCATTCGCAAACCTCACAGAGGATCAGCAGGATATCGTTAAGAAATGTATCCCGCAGAACATCTCAGAGGCAGAGCCTAAGAACGTTGGTAAATAATTTGGAGGAACAGGAATATGTCAAAATTTCGTAAAGACGAGAAAAAGGAAACCCCGGCACTGAGCTCAGGTTCAATGTCCGATATCGTGTTCATGCTCTTGTTCTTCTTCATGGTGACAACTCAGATGAGAAGCACCGAAGACAAAGTCATGGTGAAATTGCCTGATGCTTCAGAGGTTGTCAAACTGGAAAGAAAAGATCTTGCTTCATACATCAATGTAGGTCCTCCTACAAGGCTTCTCCAGCCAGTGTATGGAACTGATGCCCGAATTCAGTTGAATGACTCATTCAAGACAGTCACAGACATCCGCGACTTTATCGCAGCTGAGCGTGACGCTATGTCAGAGTCCGACAGACAGTACATGAACACTGTACTTAAAGTCGATCAGGACGTGAGAATGGGTATCGTTACTGACATCAAACAGGAACTTAGAAGATGCTCTGCGCTCAAGATCATGTATCAGGCGCGCAAATCAGCAGAATAAAAGATTCCTTAACATACTTAAGAAGACCGGTTAAAGTAATTTTAGCCGGTCTCTTTTTGTATAGAAAAATATCTTTGCTTATCTTTGCTGAAATAACGGAATTCACAGCAATGGAAAAAGTTATAAGGACAAAAATCAAAGACCTGCTGAAGATGCAGCCGGGTCAGGAAGTTCTTGCCAAAGGTTGGGTAAGAACCAAAAGAGGTAACAAACAAGTAAAATTCATAGCACTTAACGACGGTTCGACAATCAACAATATCCAGATTGTCGCAGAAGCAGAGCACTTCAGCGAGGACCTCATGAAGAAAATCACGACAGGCGCCAGCCTGGCTGTGAGAGGTCAGCTCGTAGAGTCACTAGGAATCGGACAGCATGTGGAAATCAAGGCTGAATCCATAGAAATCTATGGAGAGTGCGATCCGATGAAGTATCCACTCCAGAAGAAGGACACTTCACTCGAGTATCTCAGAACCGTAGCCCACATGAGACTCAGAACCAATACGTTCGGAGCAATCCTCAGGGTTAGGAATGCTATGGCGTTTGCTATCCATTCTTTCTTCCAGAGCAAGGGTTTCGTATATCTCAATACCCCACTTATCACAGAATCAGATGCTGAGGGAGCAGGAGACATGTTCCAGGTTACGACCATGGACCTTGCCAACATCCCTATGCACCACGGCAAGGTAGATTTCAGCAAGGACTTCTTCGGAAAGAAGACAAGCCTCACAGTGAGCGGTCAGCTTGAGGGCGAACTGGGAGCTACTGCCGTAGGCGATATCTATACTTTCGGTCCTACCTTCAGAGCCGAGAACTCAAACACTCCGAGACATTTGGCAGAGTTCTGGATGATCGAGCCAGAGATGGCGTTCTGTGACATGTACGAAACGATGGACCTCGAAGAGGAATTCGTGAAATACCTCGTACAGTACGCTCTCGACAACTGCATGGAAGACATCCAGTTCCTGAACGACAAATATGACGACGGTCTGGTGGAAAGACTGAAGAGCGTCCTCGGCATTGACTTCGTCAGACTCACCTATACCGAAGGTATCAAGATTCTCGAAGAGTCTGGACAGCAGTTCGAATACCCTGTCAAATGGGGTGTTGACCTCCAGAGCGAGCACGAGAGATATCTCGTGGAGAAGCACTTCAAGAAACCTGTCATCCTTACGGACTATCCTAAGGAGATCAAGGCATTCTATATGAAGCAGAACGAGGACGGCAAGACAGTCCGCGGAACAGACGTGCTCTTCCCTAAGATCGGAGAGATCATCGGCGGTTCTGAGCGTGAGGCTTCCCTCGAGAAACTTGAAGCACGTATCGACGAACTCGGAATGAGCAGAAAGAACCTGGAGTGGTACATTGACACCCGCAGATTCGGAACAGTGCCTCACAGCGGATTCGGTCTCGGATTCGAGAGACTTCTTCTGTTCGTTACCGGTATGAGCAACATCAGGGACGTGATTCCGTTCCCAAGAACACCTCGAAACGCTGACTTTTAATCCTGATAGCAATGCTCGTCATAGGTATAGCAGGAGGCTCAGGCTCCGGTAAAACAACTGTAGTAAAAGAAATCACAAAACAGCTCAAGGAAAGAGTCGTGGTCATTCCCCAGGATTCCTACTACAAGGACTCCAGTTATCTTCCTCTGGAAGACAGACAGAAGATCAACTTCGACCACCCGGAAGCCATTGACTTCAAACTGCTTTGCAAGCAACTGAAGGAACTGAAAGAAGGCAAACGCATCGAACAGCCTGTCTATTCATATCTGACCTGCTCCCGTTCCACTACCGAAACGGTGACCGTGGAACCGGCCGATGTCATTATCATTGAGGGTATCCTTGTATTCACCTGCAAGGAGCTCCGCGAACAGATGGATATCAAGATATTCGTGGACGCGGACGATGATGACAGACTGATGAGAGTGATGGCCAGGGATATCATAGAAAGGGGCAAGACTGTGGAAACGGTCATCGAACGATATACCAAGACAGTCAAGCCGATGTATCTCCAGTTCATCGAGCCGAGCAAGAGGTATGCGGACATCATCATTCCTCAGGGAGGACACAACAAAGTCGCAATCGACATAATTTCAGCTACAATAGAGAAATCTTTGCAGAAGAAGCATGCTGACTCAGGACGATAAGGCAGGACTGTATCTAACGGTAATCGTTCATCTGATTATTCTGATAGTCCTGCTCATAGCACAGATAGGGTTTTCCTTGCAAAAGGAGAACTCTTTTGTCATAGACTTCTCCAAGCAGGATGAACTTCAGAAAACAGCTGAAAAGGAAGAAGCTGAAGAGAAAGTGAACAAGACTCTGGACGACCTCATCGAAGACAGGGTGAACCAAATGCTGAACGGAAATACCGGCATTGAATTCAAGAACACGACATCTTCACGAAACAAGGGCGCATTGAAAGACGACCGCAACACAGACGCGGAGAAACTCTATGCAGATGCTGCGAGACTGGCAAAGGACCTGAAGAACGGTCCGGACATCAAGTCTGACGATGACTATGTGGAGACTCCTTCAAAAAATGTCAAGAAAGACAAGCCGAAGGAAAGCAACTACAGCGGTCCTTCGGTACTCTCATGGCATCTGGACAACAGGAAGGCCAGCCATCTGCCAATCCCGGCCTACAGATGCTTCAGCGGAGGAATGGTGACAGTAGTCATCACCGTCGACAACTCAGGAAAAGTGGTGGATGCAAGGGTGCTGGATGACGTGTCCTCTTCAGACAGGTGCCTTAGGGATTTCGCGGTGAGGGCTGCCAGAATGTCGAGATTCTCGGCATCACCGAAAGCCCCGTCCAAACAGATTGGAGATATCGTATATCAGTTTATCGCCCAATAAGATAGACATCCTCATCAGGCTGGGAGAAGTGGAATGTGGAACGGGCGAACTCCTCCAGAGTGTCCCGGTCGTTTGAGAGCATGCGGACCTGTTTGTCCATTTTCGCTATCTCATCCCTATATTTCTGTATCTGAGCCTTCTGCTGACGTATTTCGATACCGGCTTTCGCCCAACGCAGCAGGCTGTCGTCACTGATGAAACACTCGAACACAAGAAATGCCGCCGTCGCATAAGTTGCATAACGGATGAATGACTTATGCGGCCCGTACCATGCCTCTTTTATCTTGTTGCCTATCTTTCCCATGTGCTTGAACAATTAACAGAAATAATCCGAGTAAATCACGACAAAAATAACTAAATTTGCCCAATATAACATATAAACTTAAATAAAGATATGAAACCAACATTGCTAGTCCTCGCTGCCGGAATGGGTAGCCGCTATGGTGGACTCAAACAGATGGACGGACTCGGCCCGAACAACGAAACAATCATCGATTATTCTATTTATGACGCAGTACAGGCCGGCTTCGGTAAAGTAGTGTATATCGTAAGAGAGTATTTCAAGGAGCAGTTCGAGGAGACCGTAAAAGCAAAGTACAGCCATGTTAAATGTCTCGACGGCGAACCTCTCCAGTTCCAGTTCGTCACACAGGAACTTAACAAAATCCCTGCAAGGTTCACATTGAACCCTGAAAGACAGAAGCCTTGGGGAACGGCACATGCGGTCCTTATGGCAAAAGATGCTATCCATGAGCCATTTGCAGTCATCAACGGCGATGACTTCTACGGCAAGGAATCATTCAAAATCCTCGGAGACTGGCTTCGTGCACACGAGAACAGCAAGGGCGTTTACAGCATCGTAGGTTTCGAACTCGACCATACACTCTCTGAGTCAGGCAGCGTATCCAGAGGTATCTGCGCATACGACAAGGAGCAGCACCTCACAGACGTTGTCGAGCACCTGAACATCGCCAAGGAAGCTGACGGAAAGGTATATGGAGACAACTCTGCAACTGGAGAGACACATGTCGAACTCGTTGCCAACAACCTCTGTTCAATGAACATGTGGGGCTTCACTCCAGATTACTTCGAGCAGAGCGAAAAGATTTTCGAGAAATTCCTCGAGGAGAACAGCCAGGAACTCAAGAAAGAGTTCTACATCCCGTTCGCAATCGACTGCATGATCAAGTCAGGCGAGGCAAAATGCGAGGTTCTCTCTACCCCGTCACACTGGTTCGGAGTAACTTACAAGGAAGACAGACCAGGCGTTGTTGCCAAGTTCCAGGAACTTGCTGACAAGGGAGTATATCCTACACCTCTCTACAAATAAGCAGCAACATAAGATTTACAACATATCCGCTGTCATGATTTCCAGTCACGACAGCGGATTTTAAAATCCAAGGCAATGAGCGCACACAAAAAAATAAGAAACTACAATCTCCTGGGCGGCTATGACTATTTCACACCGAACCCGTGGGAAATCTTCGCGCTACTCCTTTTCCTTCTTGGCGGTTCCCTCCTCGGAAGCTTGTTTGCAGGCTGTTTCGCCATGTTCATGCCAGGCACTCCCAATGAAGTGAAGATGCTGATTTCATATCCGATAATGTTCATTCCGCCAATGATTTACGCGCGGATGAGAAGCCTGCGCAATTCAATGTTTGACGACGGATACAGCCTCGACTCGGAGAATTTCGGCAAGATAGGAATCCTCGGCTGCGCAGGACTGGCAATGCTTTCGACACTCGCCCTCGGCTTCGCAATGGATATGGTCAATGCCAGAATGCCGGAGATGCCGCAGTGGCTCAAGACAGCCCTCGAGAGCATGACCGGAGGCAATATAACCCTGAACTTCATCTGCGTTTCCGTTTTCGCCCCGTTCTTCGAGGAATGGCTGTGCAGAGGCATGGTACTCAGAGGATTGCTTCACTGCACCCGCAAACCAGGCAAGAACGGAGAACTGCGGAAAGGCTTCTCCCCTGTCGTGGCCATCATCATCTCGGCACTGTTCTTCGCTCTCATACACATGAACCCATGGCAGGCCATTCCGGCATTCGCCCTCGGTTGCCTTTTCGGATATGTGTACTACAAGACAGGCTCACTGAAATTGACAATGCTGATGCACTTCACCAACAACACATTGGCATTGATAGCGGGCAACATTGACGCACTAAAGGATATGGAGACCTGGTGCGACGTCATGTCAGCACCTGCATACTACGGCCTCGCCGCATTGTGCATCGTATTCCTCGTCTTTGCGATAAGAGTTTTCAACAGAATACCTGCAGAAGGATCTCAGGACTGAGAAATGAACCTTTCAGCCTGAAGAAGAGTCTCCGGCTTGCCTGCGTCAATGAGCGTAAGGTGAGCCGGTTCTTTTCCATATACAGGGAACGCCGCAGCTGCACGGAGATAGAAATCCGTAATCGGAAAGCATTGGCCCAGAGCATCATAGGAGCCCTCAATGACATTGCCGGACGCATCGTACAGAGGATACTTCTCCGGAGCCACATCGATGGCGTCCATGACATTGAAAATCTCACTTGACAGCATGTGGATGCCGGCGAAAGCCAGCTTGTGGCACCTACTTACATCAAGTCCGCGGAACGGGGTCTTCACGTCGCCGGTGACGATATTGGTCCAGCCGACGAGCCGCATATCATCATTGAAAAGAAAATAACGCTGGGTCTTGCGCTGACTCACCAGAAGAGTGGAAACGGCATCAGGACGTGCACAATTCTCGAACTCGCTGATATTCAGGTCGGAGACTATATCCACATTATGAACAAGGAAATTCTGGCCCTCCAGAAGAGGCTTCGCATAGCGGATTCCGCCGCCTGTATTCCGGAGCAGATCCCTCTCATCTGAAAACCTGATGTCCAGCGCGGCAAGTTCCGGAGTATCATGCACATAGTCAATGATTTTGTCGGCAAAATGATGGACATTAATGACAAAATCGTCGATGCCGGCATCCCTCAACCTCATCAGCACATGATACAACAATGTATGGCCGGCCAAAGGGGCCAGCGCCTTGGGAAGATTGTCTGTCAATGGCTTAAGCCTGGTTCCAAGGCCAGCCGCAAACACCATCGCTCTCATGCTAGAATGTCTTTTCGATATCCAATTCTCTATGTGTCACGGTAACTCTGATGTCGAACTTCCTTGCAAGATGCTCGGCAAGATGTTCCGCACTATAGACTGACCTGTGCTGCCCGCCTGTGCAGCCGAAGCAGACCTGAAGATGTGTGAACTTCCTCTCAATGAAGCGCTTGACATGGGCATCGACCAATGCATACACGCTGTCCAGGAAGGTTAAGATCTCGCCGTCATCCTCGAGGAACTTGATGACTTCCTTGTCTAGGCCGGTGAACTGACGGTAAAACTCGTACTTCCCGGGGTTGTTCACAGAACGGCAGTCGAAAACGTATCCGCCTCCGTTTCCTGAGGTGTCAGCCGGAATACCCTTCTTATATGCGAAACTGAAGATATTGACATGTAGTCTCTTATCCTCGGCATTGACATAAAACTGCTCCATGGTGGTGAGTTTCGTAAGTACCTCTGACAGATAAGGATAGCGTGCGAACGGACGCTGCATGAGCCTTCTCAGATTGTCGATTGCGAAAGGCACGCTGGCGATGAAATGCGGTTTCTTCTCGAAATATCCGCGGAAACCGTAAGCTCCCAGAACCTGAAGTGTACGGAAAAGGACGAACAGCCTCAGACGCTCGTGGAAATGTTTCTCGTCAATGTCAGGCATATAGCTTTTCAATGACCTGAGATAGGTCTGCACCAGTTCTTCCTTCAGGTCCTCAGGATAGCGGGAACGAGCCTGCCAGATGAAAGAAGCCACGTCGTAATAGATAGGACCGCGTCTTCCGCCCTGAAAGTCAATGAAATACGGCTCACCGTCCTTTATCATGACATTACGCGCCTGGAAGTCTCTGTAAAGGAATGTCTGGGTATCCTCACCCAGAAGGTCGTCATGAAGTTTCTCGAAATCGTCCTGAAGCTTAACCTCGTCGAACTCCATTCCGGTAGCCTTGAGGAAGCAGTATTTGAAATAATTCAGGTCGAACATCACCATCCTGCCATTGAAGGCCGGCTCCGGAAAACAGATATTGAAATCGAGATCTTCCGCTCCTTTGCACTGGATTTTAGGAAGCATCTCCAGAGTGTGGCGCAGCATTGACCTTTCATAAGAAGAGTATTCTCCGCTTTCGCGCCCCTGGGCGAGCTTGTCGTAGAGGAGATCATTTCCCAGATCTTCCTGGATGTAGCTCATTCCGTCCTCGCTCACGGCAAGGACCTTCGGGACACGGATACCCTTCTCCAGGAAATGGCGGCTCAGATAACAGAATGCCTGGTTCTCTTTCAGGTTAAGTCCGAGGACTCCGACCAGGGAAATCCCTGTTTCGCCGGTGATTCTGAAATAACGGCGGTTGCTTCCGGATGAATTGAGTTCCTGGATGTCGGTAACTTTCTGCCCGGCATAAGACTCGAAAAGTCTCTTAAGAGTATCTGTCATAATAGTTTATGTTCTAAAGTACACGTGAATTTGCCGCCCCTGACATGCTCTATTCCGATGCCGTGGTTCACCGGCGGCGATAAAAGTTAAATCTTACCATGCTAATTTAGCAATTTTCCGTCACAATTCGTACATTTGCATAGTAACGTAAAAAAAACAACCTGCTTCAGATTAGGAGAAGATTTTCGAGGATAGATTTCTTTTCGAAGAAGGAGTGTACTGGACGTACACGACTGATGAGAAAAGGAATATAGACCGAAAAGATTCCCTTAGATGATGCATGTTATTTTTTGAATGTTGCATAGCATGGTCATCATAACTCAAGTTTCGCAAAGACGAAAATTGAATAACATAATTATTAACAAAATGCTACGGCATTATAATTAGACATGGAAGTCAAAGAATTTGCATATTGCTCGGACAAGTACCAGTACACGATGGGAAAGTCATTTATGGACTGCGGAAACGGAGAGAAAACGGCAGTCTTCAATCTGTTTTACAGAAAAGCACCGGAGAACAACAACTGGGCTGTAGTCTGCGGCACGGACGAGGTGGTCGAAATGATAGGCAACCTCGGGTCAATGCCGGAGGAGTTTTTCGAGAAGTTCCTTCCGGGAGAGGAATATGCTGATTTCCGCAGATATCTGGCCGGAATGAAGTTCACCGGAAACGTCTATGCGATGAAAGAAGGTGAAATCGCTTTCCCTAACGAACCTATCATCACGGTAGAGGCCCCGCTCATCCAGGCTCAGGTACTTGAGACACCTATGCTCTGCATAATGAACCACCAGATGGCTGTGGCCACCAAGGCATCCAGAGTATGCCGCGCAACGTCCCATCCTGTAAGCGAATTCGGTTCCAGAAGAGCCCACGGCCCTTGGGCTGCGGTCTATGGAGCGAAAGCTGCAATCATCGCGGGATGCGCCAGCACTTCCAACATCCTGACCGGTGTCATGAATGGTGTCCCTTCCACGGGAACCATGGCCCACAGTTTCGTGACTTCATACGGAAGCACGGTAGAGGGCGAACACAAGGCCTTCTGCGACTATATAAACACACACAGGGGCGAGAACCTGATTCTTCTCATTGACACATACGACACCCTCAGATGCGGCGTGCTCAATGCGATAAGGGCCTTCAAGGAAAACGGCATTGACAATGACTATCCTTACGGATATGGCATCAGGCTAGATTCAGGCGACCTCGCATACCTCTCCGCGGAGGTCAGGAAGATTCTGGACGCCCACGGTCTTACAGGATGTAAGATATTCGCCACCAATTCGTTGGACGAGTACCTCATCACCGATCTCGAGAGACAGGGAGCGAAAATCGACTCTTACGGAGTGGGTGACGCCATCGCTACCAGCAAGGCAGCTCCATGCTTCGGCAACGTGTATAAACTTGTGCAGATCGGGGACGAGCCTGTCCTAAAAAAATCAGAGGACCGCATCAAGCTTATCAACCCTGGATTCCAGATTACCTACCGTCTCATGAAGCATGACGAAGAATTCGGAGACATTTTCAAGGCGGACGTCACATGCCTCCGCGGAGATGAACTGAGCCAGGACATCGAGCACGGCAAGACCTTCACCATCAAGGACGAATACGACCGCTACAAGTTCAAGACCTTCGACGAGGGGACTTACCAGTGGAAAACGCTCCAGATTCCGGTAATCGAAAACGGCGAAAGATGCGCACCGAAGATGACATTGATGGAGAAGAAAGCCTACTACAATGATACTCTCGCCCACTTCAGCCCATCTGAAAGGCGTCTCATCAACCCTCATTACTATAAGGTAGATATTTCTGACAACCTATACAACCTGAAGAACGAGATTCTCACCAAACTGGTGAACGAAATCAACAACTTCAGAATCGACAAGGACTAGATATTTAAAAGATATGATCAATGATTCTGTACTAATCGTAGTCGATATGCTCTACGACTTCATTGACGGCAGCCTCGCCTGCGCCAATTCCGGAAATGCAGTGGCCAACACGCTGGATTTCATAAAGAAAACACGTGACGAAGACCTCCCAGTGCTCTTCATCCGCGACCACCATCCGGCAAACCACTCCTCATTCAAGGAAAACGGAGGAATCTGGCCGGTGCACTGCGTGGCAGGAACCCGCGGAGGAGAAATCCACGAAGACCTGAGGCCATACGCTGACGAGGACCTGATTTTCGACAAAGGATGCGATGCCGCAGTGGAGCAATACTCAGGCTTCGACGGGGTCAATGCCGCAGGACAATCCCTCGGAGAGGTCGTGTCAATGCTGGAGCCGGACAATGTGTTCGTCTGCGGAATCGCTACCGAATTCTGCGTCAGGAACACCTGTGAGGACCTGAAGAAAGCCGGTTTCAATGTCATATTGCTCCCCGATTGCCTGGCCTATGTGGACGAAGCCGGTCACAGGAAAGCGCTGGACGAAATGCGATCGGAAGGAATAAAAATCAGATAATTTGCCAATGTATAAACGAGCTTACACATTATGTCTTCTTTTAGTGGTGCTGCTGGGGTCGGCTACCGTGAAAACTCGTGGGCAGACTCTCGAAAGCCAGACATCACATGAAACCGTCCAAGGGATAAGGTTTACAGGCAAAGTCGTGGACACTGACGGGGAACCCGTCCCTGGTGCAGGCGTTGTCTGTAATGAAAAGAATTCCGTCGGCACAACGGCGGACCTTGACGGAAAATTCAGCGTCACGCTTCCGCCATCGGCGAGAAGTGTGACGTTTTCATCTATCGGGATGAAGAATGTGACGGTGCCAATCACCCAAGGCAAGACCACGGACATGACCATCGTGATGGAAAGTGCTGACAATCACCTCGATCAGGTCGTCGTCACAGGATATGCACAGACTTACTTCAAGAGGATGACCGGTTCCGTAGCCGTGCTGGATTCCGACAAGTTCAAGTCACAGGCAGTATCCTCAGTCGATGCGCTCATGCAGGGAGAGGTGGCCGGAGTCAACGTCAAGAACACCTCCGGACAGCCCGGGACCCAGACCAAAATCACAATCCGCGGAGCCAACAGCCTCATGGGAAGCCAGCCTCTATGGGTGGTAGATGGAGTGCCCCTGCAGAGCGACTCCCCAAATCTGAGCAAGGAACAGATTGCTACAGGCGGATTCGACAACATCTTCGCTGAAGGCATCGGAAACCTGAATCCCAATGACATTGAGAGCATTACGATTCTCAAAGACGCCGCAGCTTCGGCAATCTACGGTTCCAGAGCAGCCAACGGCGTCATTGTCGTGACCACGAAAAGCGGAGAGTCAGGCAGAATGCGAATCAATTACAACAACACCTTTTCCTGGTCCTTCAGGCCGCAGAGAAGCCTGAATCTCATGAATTCTTCCGAAAAACTGGCATGGGAGGATGAGTTGTGGGACGAGTTTTCAGCAAAGAGATACGCTGCCTCGCAGATTGACAACACCATCATCTACCCTGTCATCGGAATCGTGGGCCAGATACGCGCAGGACTCGGCGAATTCGCGCCAATGAAAGACGACAAGGCCGCACAGGACAGCTACATAGCATCGCTCAGAGGCATTGACACGAACTGGTACGATCTCCTTTTCCGCAACGCCTTTTCTCAGGGACATCACCTTTCATTGAGCGGAGGTTCGAGCAAAAGCACCTATTATATCGCTCTCGGCCTGAACGACGAAAACGGAATGCTCCGCCACAACGACTACAAGAGGTATAATGTCAATGCCAAAATGACATTGACCCCTATTGACCGTGTGCGCATCGATGTCGGACTTACAGCGGCACGTCAGGAATCCAAGATGCCTTATTCGACCGTGGATCCGTTTCTATATGCCTATTTCTCAAACCCTTACGAAAAAGCGTATAATTCTGACGGCTCTTATGCCGCAGACCTGACATGGTTCTCATTGGGATATTATAACGGACGCGGAGCCGAGCAGGTGATGCCGCTGAACGGGTTCAACATCCTCCGCGAGCTGGACTCGAACTACAGCAAGACAGTCAATACGAACGGAACTTTCCGCACGCAGGCTGACATCGGCATTATCGGTGAACTCCATTTTGTCGGACTCGTATCTTATTCATTTGCAAACAATACGACGGACAAAATCGTCGACAAGTACACGTATTCAGCCTTCCGTGACAGACTGGGAAGCGACAACAGGTCACAGACGAATCTCTACGGAAGCATCTCGCAGAACAGCACGAACAGGAACAGTTACGTAGCCAGAGGACATTTCTCTTTCAACAAGACTTTTTCCGACATCCATACTCTTAACTTGCTTGCAGGTGCCGAACTCCGGGGATCGGGTGCCAACACGCTCTATACCAAGAGGTACAATTATGACCCGAAGACCGGAACTGATGCACTTCCGCCGATAAGCGGTCCGCAGGAGGAATGGCTGAGCGAGGTAGAAAAACTGAACGGAGAATATTTCGGCAAGACAAGATACGCGTCATTCTACGCCTCCGCAGACTATTACCTCGGCAACAGTATCGTGCTGAATGCTTCTTTCAGAACTGACGGAAGTTCCAATTTCGGAAGCAACCGGCAGTTCAATCCTACATGGAGCACAGGTGCCGCCTGGCATATCGGTGAAGAGAAATGGTTCAAGAAAGCCCTGCCTACGGTGTCGCACGCGACATTTAGGACGGCCTACGGCTTTACCGGAGATGTCAACACCAGCACATCGCATCTGCTCGTCGTCAGATACCTCCAGCAGCAGTACAGATATTTCGGTGACGAGTCTTTCACCCTCGGAACGATTCCTTCGGCACCGAATCCGGACCTCGGCTGGGAAAAGACCAGAGACGCCAAAATCGGTCTCGACCTCGGCCTGTGGAAGGACAGGTTCAATGTCAATGCCGAGTATTACTACCGCAAGAGCACTGACGTGGTCACAGCCTCACCTGTCCAGAGCACGACCGGATTCACCAGCGTCTATTTCAATTCCGCAGATATCCAGAACAGCGGTGTCGAACTGACATTGGGATGGAAAATAATCAAGACCAGAGACTGGATGCTTTCCGCAAGTGCCAACTTCGCATACAACTATAATAAGGTCCTGAAATACAAGCCTGTAAGCAAGACCGGCATAACCTCGAAGGACAGATATGTGGAGGGCTACCCTACCGGTGCCATCTTCAGCGGCGATTATGCAGGAATCTCCAAAGAAACAGGACTTTATGAGTTCCGTCTGAGACCGGATGCAGACATCAGGAAAGTTACGGACCTGAACAAGCCTGACAACTATACCCATTATCTGGGGACCCAGAATGCCCCTTACACGGGAGGTTTCAACATCAGCGCCTCATGGCGTCAGCTCAGGCTCAGCGTCAGCGGTGTATATTCGTTAGGCTCGAAGATCTATGACAAGCCGCGCTATCCTGCCACATACGGCAGCGCGCTGCGCAACGGTATCAGCACTGAGGCTGTCCAGTCCCAGTTCAGCGACCTCTACGGAAACCACCTGAACGTGGAGAAGGACAGGACAAACCGTTGGACAGCAGACAACACCACTGGAGTGAAGTACCCGAGAATCTATGATTTCTACGGGACGAGATATAATTTTTCCAACTCCAATCCTATGGATGCCAGCATCATAGATGCCATCTACCTTAAGGATAACTCGTACCTGAAAATCAAGACTATTCTTCTCTCATATTCTCTTCCTCATGCAGCTGTGAGGAAGATGAGGATGCGCGCACTGAGTTTCCATGTCTCGCTCAACAATTTCTTTACCTTCACGAAGTATGACGGTATGGATCCGGAGATTCCGGGAGCCACATACCCTACTACAAGAAGCGTATCGGCAGGTATGAACATTGAATTTTAGGAGGGCTTGAAAATGAGACACTTAAGAATATTTACACTGGCATTGACCTTTATCTTCTGCGTCAGCTGCGGGAATTATCTGAATGTCCAGCCGCAGGGCCAGGTCATCCCGAAGACCGACGAGGAGTTCGCATCCATAATCCATAAGCGACTGAGTGACATCGAGGGCGGTGAGGACGAGTTCGTCATCGGAAACATGGATATGATAAAGTATCTGGAAGGATGCTCGGACAATCTGGATGCCAACATCATGACGAGCAGTTTCCTGGAGTTCTTTGCCGGGGAGGAAATCGACAAGAGACAGCATTTCTACAGGGACAGCTGGAAAATAGTGAGAGACTGCAACATTGTCATCGGCAATCTGGCAGGCAGGGACACCGAAACCGCAAAAGGCTTGGTTTCAGCATCTTACGCTATGAAGGGCATCATTTATTACAATCTTCTGCGCGAGTTCTGCCAGCCTTGGGAAGAGAATCTGCCGGGCATTCCTCTTGTGGACAACTTCGACATAGATTCGAGACCTCTACGCGGAACCATGAGACAGACTTACGAATACACCGGAAAGTTGTTCGATGAGGCACTGGCATTGAATCCGACAGACAAGAAATATATCTTTACTACTTGGGTGATAAAGGCTTACAAGGCGAAGCTGGAGTTCTGGTGCCAGAATTGGGACAACGTCATCTCGATATGCAACGATATCATTGACAACAGCGGTTATTCACTTACGCCGGCTTCGGATTATGAGGCGATGATCAATGCGCCTTCCGAGGCGAAGGGTGAGGTTCTGGTCCGCTCGCATGTGAACAATTCCAGCGGTCTGGACTGGTATTTCAGCTACACGAAGAATTATATCGCGACGCGGCCGGCCTGCGCGAAACTGATACGCCTGTTCGGCGGGAATCCTTCGGATGACGTGAGGTACGCGGCTAGTTTCGACAAGAAGAGGTTCAATGTCAAGATGCCTGAATGCCGGGTGAGGCTCTCCGAAATGGTGCTGATGCTGGCTGAAGCCTACTATCACAAAGGGGAAAAGGACAAAGCCCTGGATTGGGTCAATGAACTCAGACGGAACAGAATCAACGGCGCCATTGACCTGACCATGAGCACATTACCGGCAGTCCGCACGGATGAAAGAATCGTCGTAGACTGCAAAGGTATGGCAATTACACCTCTCCTGCAGGCCATCTTCGACGAGAGACGCAAGGAACTTTATATGGAGGGAGACAGGTGGTTCGAACTGAAGCGCAACGGCAGACCTGAGTGGTGGGTCATCAGCAATGGTCTGAAGTTCACTACCAAGGCGTATCTTTACACCGCGCCTATCGTTAAATCCGACATTGACCTTAATCCTGACCTGGAGCAGAATCCGGGATATGAATACTGATGGACATGAAAAACAAGAAATATATAATTGCCTTATTGGCAGCCAGTTGCATCGGCCTGAGCGGGTGCGGCTACTCTGAGCTTCCGCCCAAGACCAGCGATGCTTCCAAGAGTTACATAAAGCCTAAGGGAGAGATTCCGAGCAAGGAGGAGACCGATGAGGTCAAGGCCATCAAGGCGGAATATGAAGCGGCTGTCAAGGCTGCCGAATAACCAGCAAAACCGGTTACAGAATATGAAAAGGATATCATATCTTCTGGCAGTTCTGGCTGCCGCGGTTTCAGTGATTTCCTGTCAGAAAGGCGGGAAACCGGAAATCGGGTTCGAACAGATTCTATATACGATTTACCAGCAGGGCTCTGTCGAGGTAACTGTCAATGTCAGCGAGCCGGTATCTTCCGAGCTAACCATTCCGCTGCTGTTTTCTGGCGATGCCGAGAAAGATGTAGATTACACAATATCAGCCGATTACATCACCATTAAGGCCGGCGAGTCTTCCGGCTCGGTAACTGTCGGGGACATCTCGCTTACGGAATCCAAGACGCTTACCCTGCGCTTCAACACGCCGTCGGGCTACTCTCTCGGGACAAAGTTTCTTGCGGTAATCTCCCCTGACCCACAGGAGGCGATGATTTATTCCTTCAACATGTCAAGGGGCTACGCCCTGGAGAATGTCATCGTTTCTGTCAATGTTACCGGAGCGATAAGTGGAAAGGATCTTGCCACTACGGAGGATATAATGATTCCGTTACTGGTCTCCGGCCCGGGGGCTTCCAACCTTGTCTTCTCGGGAGAATCCCAAACGAAGTCTTCAGATGCTTCATATCCGGCCTATATCCTGCTCAATGCAGGTGAGACTTCCGGTTCGGCAAGGTTCACCGTCCCGGCCGGTTTTTCGGGGGATGATGAGGCAATCATAACTGTGGACCCCGAGTACGGCCGATTCATTGCCGGTGACAACAGTTCTGTGTCCGTAGCTGTACGCGGTGTCCAGACTCCAGACAAACTGGTCGGCACATGGAAGTTCAGCAAGACTTTCGCCCTGAACCAGATCAATGAGGATTTCACTGAGATGGAGGAGGATACTGAACTAATTCCTACTCATAATGAAGGGTTTACATTGACTTTCTCGAAAGAGGCTGACGGCTCCGTCTCGCTGACTCCCGGCGGTTCGGGTGACTTCATGAATTTCTTCAGGAAGTGCACGGTCACTCTTGCCTCCCCTATAAATTGCACCAGGCCTTCGACTATCCTGGGCAAGCACACTTCCTATGAGTGCCAGATGTATGTGAGTGCCGACGGCATTCCTTACCAGTACAATACCTATTACACGTTGTCCTGCGCAAACCGTTCCTTCAGTGCTGATGATGAGACATTTGGAGAGGCCGTGGTCGTATTCGGCTTAGATGACAACGGCCTCAGGCTGGAGTTCCGGGACTATGACACTCCGCCGTTCGGCGAGATGCTCTGGGATGACAAGTTCGACCCCGACTTTTTCGGTTTCGCATCCCTGTTCATAAAGAAATGAAAATACCGCCGGGTGTGGAATCACTCCAGACCCGACGGCTTCCATTTACTCAATTAAAGCTTTGAGTATAAATATGTAAAACTTATTAATGTTTAACTACGTTATTGGATTTATTGCTTACAGTCTTTGGATTGCCGTAGTAATCTATATGTGAACTTCCTGACGTTTCCGTCTCGAGTTTTTCAGTGACAGTAACGGTGGCCCCGGCCACTCCGGAAAGTTTCAGTGAGGCATCTTTCACTGTAAAATTCTTGGCATTCAAGGTAGAAGTTCCGAATGCGGAGACAGTCACTTCGTTTCCATTTCCATGGAGAGACAGAGAGGAAGCTCCCTGCATCTCGGCTGAGATTATTCCGATTTTTCCGGTGAATTTGACAGCCGAAGCTCCTGAAAGATTTGCTATGAGCTCACTGGCATTGACTTCGAGGGAACTGAGTTTGCCGACACCGCTCGCCGTGGCATCGACAAGTCCGGAATTGATATTGTCGATCTTTATCGAGGTCGCTCCTGACATTGACAACTGGACTTTGTCAGAAGATATGGACGATACTCCGGCAATTTCAGCAACACCACTGCAGGTGAGATAGCAGGCTCCTGATTTCAAAGTCAGGTTGTTCATGCGTGCAGTGCCGCTCATTGTGATATTTGCCCTGTTCCAAGTCCCGGAAAGGCCGTCTATTTTAGCGACCCCAGACAGGGTGACTGACAGATTATCACCGGAGAACGCACCGCCGGACACGCTCATCTGGCTGGTTCCACTGAGCGTAACGCTCGGAAACTCAGGAGTATATATCGTCACTGTCGCACAAGGGTCTTCGGCTTTGCTGTGGTATGGATACTTCTTTATAGCCGTCACCAATTCCACAGTGTTTCCTACACGTCTGACTTCGAACAGGTCGATGTCATCCCTGTCCCAAACTTCCATGACGACTTTATAATGATCCGACTTCACCAGTGAGATTTTATAACTGGAAGTGACGTAAGTGCCCCTGCCCGAAAGAGACTGTCTTCTGGACACAGTGCGGACTGCATTGAACGACGTAAAATCGTATTCCTTTCTCATTGCGGGGTTCACACCTGCATTGACATTAATCACAGATATCACGCAAAGCAATATCAGTACAAACAGATTCTTTTTCATATCATTGACAATTTAAATTCCATTATCTTCAGTAGCTGTCGCCCCGGCGCAGTATGCCCGGCAGCATTCGCCGTACAGAGTCCTGATTTCGTCAAGGCTGCTGTCACAATATTTTCGGGCAACTTCCAGTTTCTCAGCATCTTCCAAGCCATCCAGCCCGGCAGTCATGCCATCTGAGGAGTCCTGCAGTTCCTCAATGACGGACGACAAATCCATTTCCCTGCACAGTTCGGACGACATCTCCATCTCACGTACTTCCGACAGCAGCGGCGACACGCCTTCCATAAAGCTGTCCATATACACTTCCACAGGATTGACCGGAACTTCCGGAACGTGCAGAATGACGAAAACCGCCAATGCAGCAGCCATCCCGATAAAGGTCAATGCAAGTGTACGGGCGCAGAAGCGCTTTCTCGCCTGCTCCTTATGGAGCCTCCCGAGGAAATCCTGTTCTGTGACGGACGGATTGTCTCCGGCCTCATCCGCAAGGCATCTATAGTTATCGAAATATTTTTCTATATCATTCATAATCATTGACTTAACTTTTCCTTCAATTTTTCCGCGAGTTTCCTGCGGCCCCTCATGTATTGGATCCGGACACTGGACTCGCTGATTCCCAGCATTGACGCAATCTCTTTATAATCAATATCTTCTATGAGTTTCAATGTCAGTATCGTGCGGTAGCCGTCGGGCATTGATTTCAGCAGGTCCATCACCATCGGGAATAACTTCCCGTCCAGACCTGACCAGATATCTTCATTGTCATTGACAAGAACCGTTTCCGATGAAGTGACGGCATCGTCGATGTTCACGAAGCGTTTTTCCCGGCGAAGGTAGTCGATGGATTTGTTTATGCACATCCTCCGCAGCCATGCCCACACATCATCAGGCCTGTTGCCTCCGGTAAGGAATCGGATCAATGTCTCCTGCATGATTTCTTCGGCTTCGTATGATGACAATGTTATACGCAAGGCCGTGTTGTACAACCTTTTACCGTATTGACGGAACAGTTCCGACGCTATTTTGTCATCGATTTTCATATCGTCAGTTTCCTGATGTTCTATACTCTAGACGGACATTGATTGATTTTGTTGCATAAGTTTTCCTAAATTTGTGAATAATTATTGACATTAAAAATCTGATATCATGAAAGATGCTATAAACGAGGACGGGAAATGGAAGATCATAAAGAGTGAATATCTTTTCAGACGTCCGTGGCTGACGGTGAGGCGTGACTGCGTGGAACTGCCAGACGGAAGGCAGAATCCGGAGTTCTATGTGATGGAGTATCCTGACTGGGTGAATGTAATCGCATTGACAGAAGACGGGAAGTTCGTTATGGAGAGGCAGTACCGTCATGGTCTAGGCAAGACCTGCTTCGAGATTCCGGCAGGTGTGATAGAAAAGGGCGAGACTCCGCTTGAGGCTGCGAAGAGGGAGCTGATGGAGGAGACCGGCTACGGGGACGGAGAATGGAGCAAGATTATGACTGTGTCGGGCAATTCGAGCACGACCAACAATCTGTCGCACTGTTTCGTGGCCAAGGGCGTGAAAAAGATTGGCAGCCAACACCTTGACAGCACAGAAGACCTTCAGATCGTGCTTATGGACGAGGCCGAGGTAAAGGATCTTATGGTCAATGACCAGATCAGACAGTCCCTTATGGCGGCTCCGCTCTGGAAGTTCTTCGCGGAGAACAAGATGATTTAGTCGCAGCCGCCGGCATTGACATTATCATTGACATTGAACTGAAAAGTCCCCCGTTCCGTCGGAGCGAGGGACATATTGTTTCAGATTATGATATCCGGTTATGCGAGACGCTTCTCGAGACGCTCACGGATAGCAGCCATGAAGTCAGCTGAGTTCTTCACCTGAGGTGTAACGCCTTCCATAAGGTTGGCGAGGTCCTTGGTTACGATACCTTCATTGAGGGTATCCAGGCAAGCTGCCTCGAGCTGGTCAGCATAGTTGATAAGCTCCGGAAGGTTATCCAGCTCACCTCTCTTACGGAACGCACCGCTCCATGCGAAGATTGTTGCCATAGGGTTGGTAGAGGTCTCTTCTCCCTTGAGGTACTTGTAATAGTGGCGGGTAACTGTACCGTGAGCTGCCTCATACTCGTATTTTCCGTCAGGGCTGACGAGAACTGAGGTCATCATGGCGAGTGAACCGAATGCTGTAGAAACCATGTCGCTCATAACGTCTCCATCGTAGTTCTTGCAAGCCCAGATGAATCCGCCTTCGCTACGCATTACACGTGCAACAGCGTCGTCGATCAATGTGTAGAAGTACTCGATACCTGCTTTCTCGAAAGCCTCAGCGTACTCTTTGAATACATCCTCGAAGATAGCCTTGAACTGTCCGTCATACTTCTTGGAAATGGTATCCTTTGTAGCGAACCAGATGCTCTGTTTGATGTCGAGTGCATACTTGAAGCAAGCGTGTGCAAATGAGCGGATAGACTTGTCAGTGTTATGCATACCCTGAATGACGCCAGGACCTGCAAAGTTGTGGATGATCTGCTCTTCTACCTTTCCGCTTTCACCTTCGAAGACGAGCTTGGCTACTCCTGGTTCCTCTGCGCGAATCTCCACTCCCTTGTAAACGTCACCGTAAGCATGACGGGCGATGGTGATAGGCTTCTTCCAGAACTTCACAGCCGGAGAGATTGAAGGAATGGTAATAGGTGCACGGAATACGGTACCGTCCAGCATTGAACGGATTGTTCCGTTAGGGCTCTTCCACATCTGATGAAGATTGTACTCAGACATACGCTGTGTGTTAGGAGTAATGGTAGCGCACTTTACTGCAACACCATACTTCTTGGTAGCATTGGCAGAGTCGATTGTCACCTGGTCAGCCGTTTCGTCACGATGAACGAGGCCGAGGTCATAATATTCTGACTTCAAATCTACGAAAGGAAGGATAAGTTCATCCTTAATCATCTTCCACAGGATCCTTGTCATTTCGTCACCATCCATCTCAACGAGAGGAGTAACCATCTGAATTTTTTTCATAAAAATATAATTAATTTAAGTGTTATTACAATAAGTCGTTTTCAGTTTATTTCTTATTCTGGGCTGCGTAGAAGTTCATGAGGCATCCGTCTGCGAGAATTTCACGCTCGTCAGCTGTGAGGTTCTGGAAATAGAGGTGGATATCCTTCACGCCGTCAGCGCTGATAACCTTTGCATCGATTTCCTCCTTGCCTGAAAGGATAGCCTCGCGGATACCAGGAACATATACGAAGTCACCGGCATTGTACTCGAAAGGTGTTTCCTTTGCGATTGTGAACGGAACGATACCCCAGTTGATACAGTTGCTGCGGTAACGCTTGGTAGCATACTCGTAGCAGATGTTCGCATCACCGCCGAGGACCTTCTGGCAAGAAGCAGCCTGCTCACGTGCAGAACCGTCACCCGGCTTGTTGGCGAATACGCATGAACCGAATGAGGTGTTTTCAGCATTGGCACCTACCTTTGCGAGAGCGTCGAGAACGTGCTGAGGAGTCTTTCCTGCACGGCGGTCGAGGTCCTCTGACTGGATGCGCTTGCTCAATCCTACGTACTCAGGAACGCGACGTGAAAGTGCGAACTCAGAGAGCTTGAGAGGGTTTGAACGGTAGCTTGAAGTCTCACCTGAAGGGATGAGCTCGTCAGTTGTGGTAACAGGATCGTGGATAACCGCAGCGAGTTCGACAAGCATATTCTCCTCCATCTGATACATCTTAGGCCAATCTTTGATGTTCGGTCCGTAGCGAAGCTCGACTGTAGGGTCTGCCTTTCCGAATCCGTTGTAGATACGGCTCTTGTAGATGCGGTCATCGAATGAGTATGACTTGTGTGTATCCTCGTACTCTACGTCAGTTGCAGCTGTGATGATACCGCCGTTGGCAGCTGTAGCCGCGATAGAACGTGCATCCATCAGGCATACGAGAGAAATCTGTCCCTGGCCTGGCTTGGAGCCCTCACGGTTAGGGAAGTTACGTGTCGTATGACGGATTGAGAGACCGTTGTTTGCAGGAACGTCACCGGCTCCGAAGCAAGGTCCGCAGAATGCAGGTTTGATTACTACACCGGCCTCGAGCAACTCTTCAGCGATATGGTTGCGTGTGGTTGCGAGGTAAACAGGTGTTGACTGAGGGTAAGCGGACATTGTGAAGTAGTCGTTTCCGATAGTCTTGCCCTTCATGATGGAAGCAGCCTCGCTGAGGTTGTCATATGTACCGCCAGAGCAGCCTGCGATGATAGCCTGGTCAGCATAAGCCTTGCCGTTCTTCACCTTGCTCTCAAGATCGATGGATATCTTGTCGCCGAAGCGGTTCTTTGCATCCTCCTCGACCTTCTTCAGGATTCCCTCCGGATCAGCCTGGAGCTCATGGATTGTGTAAGCGTTTGAAGGATGGAAAGGAAGGGCTATCATTGACTCCTGCTTAGAAAGGTCAATGCGGATCATTGAATCATAGTATGCGACCTCACCTGGCTGAAGCTCTTTGTAAGCCTCAGGGCGCTCGTGCATCTTATAGTATTCCTCGACTTTCTCGTCAGTAATCCAGATGGAGCTGAGGCAGGTGGTCTCAGTTGTCATCACGTCGATACCGTTACGGAAATCAGTTGGGAGTGATGCTACTCCGGGACCTGCGAACTCGAGAACTTTGTTCTTCACGAAACCATTCTCGAATACTGCCTTGACGAGTGAGATAGCCACGTCGTGAGGACCGATACCCTTCTTAGGCTTGCCTTCGAGCCAAACGAGAACAACTTCAGGAGCATTGATATCCCATGTGTTGTTCAGAAGCTGTTTCACGAGCTCTCCACCACCTTCTCCTACACCCATGCAACCGAGTGAACCGTAGCGGGTGTGGCTGTCTGAACCGAGAATCATGCGACCGCAACCTGCAAGTGCCTCGCGTACATACTGGTGAATGACTGCCTGGTTTGCAGGAACATAGATTCCGCCATATTTCTTTGCAGCGGAAAGTCCGAAGATATGGTCATCCTCATTGATGGTACCGCCCACCGCACAAAGTGAGTTGTGGCAGTTGGTCATCGCGTAAGGGATAGGGAACTTCTCAAGTCCGCTTGCACGTGCTGTCTGGATAATTCCGACATATGTAATGTCGTGCGAAGCCATTGCGTCGAATTTGACGCGCAACTTCTTGCCCTTGCTTCCGTCCTTGTCATGGGCACGGAGAATTCTGTAGGCGATAGTATTTTCGCGAGCCTCATCGGCAGATGGCATACCTGTGGCATCATTGACGATTGTTTTGCCGTTTTTCAAGTAAACGCCATGTGGAATCAATTCAACCATAAAATGATAATTTTTGTAGTATTAGTATTAGTTGTTAATTATTATACTCTTAATAAACATCGTCAAGGACAACATGTCGGCGCTTCCGCCTGGCGAGATGTTTTCCCTGATGAAGTCGCAGTTCAATGACGACAACCCGCTCATGCTGAAGTTCTTAAGCAGCCTTGCCGCTTCGGACTTGGTATGGGCGAGCCCCTCCGCTCCCCTTCTGTGGAGAACATTGGTGTCGTCAAGATCTGTCATTATATACAACAATGTCTTGTGGCAACGATACGGGTCGCCTTCCAAAGACCTGTAGTATGGTAACCAGGCGGTAAAAAGCTCAGGATATGCCTCTCTGGCATTCTCCAGCGCTCCACCGACCTTGAAATTTCTCTTGGCTTCAGCCCCGTGCGTACTCTGGGCTGAAGGTATCCGGGACGCGGTACGCGAAACAAGTTCTCTGAATGAATCAGCTCCCACTGTCCCAGTGCTGCAAGCCAGAAAAGAGGCAGCAGCAATCGACAGGCCAATGCAGAAAAGTGCTCCCTTGTGGGTATTCACCCCTCCTGTAGCCTTCAGCATGGCCGCTTCTGCTTCGATGCCTATCGACATTATTCCGGCAGCATTGACCTCGGCCGCGGACTCCACTGCGATTCTCGTCAGATAAGGTCTTAATGCAGAGATACTTGCAGACATCAACGCATAGTCCATATCCTTGTGGGCACCATTGTCCTGATTATCGACAAGACCCGGCTTCGGAGTGGTGTCCAGTTCCTGTCTCAACGACCTTTCAGCCAAATCCGCTATGAGGTAAGGCACTGTGGAAACCGGAACGAATTCCATCGCTGCCTTCAGGTCTCCCCTGTCCAGTGCACTTCTGAGCGCTGTCGCACTTACCGGTCTGCCGTTCTGCTCGAGACGCGGAATCTCGACAAAACTGATCGGCTGTCCGGCCGGATTATCCTTGGAGCCGTATCCGCCTGCCGGAAGGATTTCCGACATCATTTCGTTGTAGCATCGTGTCAGTTTGTCTTCAGGCTCACTGCCTGCGAAACGTACAGTGACTCCGAGCGGCCGGGCGATATGCCTGACGAACAAGTCAAGGTCCAAGGCTATATGGGCAGGAGTAGCGTCATCCAGCTGCTTCAGGAAATATGTCGGGAAGGTCGCTGCCGAGATGGCATAATCGCTTCCCTCACAGACAGTTACATTGGCAAGTCCGGCACATCCGGCCTCTATCATTGACTTTCTCTCGGCATAAGGGAATCTGGAACGGTCCTCCTTTACGACGATTACATAGAGGTTGTCAACCTGAGAGGCTGCCTGCTCTATGAGATAACGGTGGCCCTTGGTGAACGGGTTGGCATTCATCACGATAGCCCCGTTTTTTCCCGGACGTGAGAGAGACTCAAGATACTTTCTGTACTCGGGAAGTCCTCCCCTGCCGTTTTCCATCAGAATCGCATTCTCAGATGATGCAAGAAGCCTGAATCCCAGACTCTTGAAGATATCCTCGTTGGCCGGTTTGGTAAATGCCTTGACCGACTCGTAGCCTTCCTCATGAGCGATGGCAATGAGACGCGACACCAGAATATTCATAAGTCCCTCACTGCGAGCCGCTTCCGATACCGCCACGCACTTGATGACATTGCCGTCAAGACCGCCTCCCGCAATAATCTCGTCACCGTCCTCATCTCTGGAAATGACCACATAGCGTTCCAACGCAGCAAGCCTCAATCCGTTGGACGAGAGGAATGCCTCCACCCGTTTACGGACCGAGTTCAATGATAGCGGGACCTCGCTTATGTAGTGACGGTTATCGCACATAGGCCTCAATCATTTCATCTATTTTTGCGGACAGTTCGTTCAAGGTATGAGTGCGGTTACGCATGCAATAGCGGGCTTCATTGTCACAGATAAGACACTTCCGCGGGCTCTGCCCGATCGATTCTCTGGATACGGGAACACCGTCAGTGTCAATGACATCCAGGTCGAAAAGGCGACCGAGAGGATGGGTATCCTCGATGCTGCATGTCTTCTGTTTCGCTTCCTCATTGGAAAGCGTCGTCTCCATGTAGGCCTCGTAGCCTGTCTGCCTGTCACGGAGCACAAGTTTCTGCATCGTGTCTCCGAAAGCCGAAACCATGGCCGTGACCGCAGCCTGGGCGACCACAAGGGATTGCAGATTACGCTTGACCTTGCCAGGCATTATGACGGTAAGGCAAACCAAGGTCTTTCCAGGGTAACTTTTCAAAAGTTCCTTCTGGAAAGACGCCCGTTCCTCACGACTTGCCAACAATTGATCAAGCGTAATCTCCATAATATAAGAATATTAGTCTTCGATATTCATTATGACATCCATGACGGACCCGTCACGGTTCATTACGACACCTACGACCTTGTCTCCGAATGGAAGCGGATCAGGAGTTCCGATGTTCTTCAGAGCCAGATTCTTGAGATCATTGATATCAACAATCTTCAATCCTGCAGCCCTCAAGCGCTCTGCAATCTCAGGACGGCGAGGGTTGACAGCGATACCGTATTCAGTTACGACTACATCGACTGTCGAGCCCGGGGTGATAAGTGTGGTAACCTCATCCACAACGCAAGGAATACGGCCACGCATCAACGGGCAGACAATAATAGAGAGTGCTGAATCCGCAGCTGTATCAGGATGTCCTCCGATAGCTCCTCTGATGACACCATCACTTCCGACAAGTACGTTGATATTGAAGTTCACATCCACCTCGAGAGCGGAAAGGATAACTATATCAAGGTAGTGCACTGCTGAACCCGGCTCATCTGCACTGGCATACTCATTGGCAGAAACACCCTTGTGGAACGGGTCATTCTTGATGGACTCGGCTGCGACCTTGTCGAATGACTGTACGTCGATCAGGCGACCGATGAGGCCTTCCTCATGCATCTTTACCATGTGGGCTGTGATTCCGCCAAGTGCAAAACTTGCATGGATGCCACGTTTGAGCATTTCCTCACGGATATATTTAACGGCTGCGAGTGATGCTCCGCCGGAACCAGTCTGGATAGAGAAGCCTTCCTTGAAATAACCACTATTGATAATCACCTTCGCGGCATTCATTGCGAGCAGGATATCACGAGGGTTCTTGGTGTCACGGATGGCACCTGAAGATATCTTGGATGAATCACCTACTGAATCTACGAGGACAACGTAATCCACGTCGTGCTCCGAGATAGAGTTAGGAGTATTCGGATAGTCGACGAGGTCGTCAGTGATAATCACGACCTTATCCGCGTGCTGGGCGTCAGGTTTTGCATAACCGAGTGAGCCACAGATAGATTTTGCATTTGGAGAGCGTGAGTAACCGCTGGCATTACCTGCAGGGTCGCAGGCTGATGCTGCGAGGAACGCCACATCAATGTGCAGATCTCCATTGGCAATGGCACTGCCTCGTCCACCATGGCTGCGGAAGATAACAGGCTCCTTCATCAGGCCGTGAGAAATCTCTTTTGCAAGCTCACCGCGGAGACCAGAGGTGGAAATCTTGGTGATCACGCCATTCTTGATATGGTCGATAAGCGGAGCGTGAACGTCTGAAAGGCTGGAGGCTGCGAGGTGAAGATTCTTGAATCCCATCTCGGCGAGTTTGCCGACAACCATGTTCACAACCTTGTCACCTCCTCTGAAGTGGTGGTGGAAAGAGATTGTCATTCCATCCTTAAGCCCGCTGAGCTTAATGGATTCTTCCAAGGTAACCACCTTAGAATGAACCTTCTGAAGGTCCTTGCGGAAAGTAGTGTTCTTCGGTGTCTCACCTGCATACATTGGCTTGCCCATTACTGCGGCTTCCTTACTTACAAGCGCAGCTCTATCTTTTATGCTACTCATAAACATCCTCCTTTGTTAAAATGCCTGATGCGATGGCAAGGTCAATGGTACGCTGTGCCCTGATTACGACAGGACGATCGACCATCTTGCCATTTACAGCAATTACGCCTGATCCGCGTTTCTCGGCTTCCTTGATGGCGGCAATAATCTTCTTTGCCTTCTCGATAGCCTTCTCGGTCGGTGCAAATACCTCATTCACAATCTGAATCTGACGAGGGTTGATGATGGACTTGCCGTCGAATCCGAGAGTCTTGATGAGTTCAACCTCCTTGCGGAATGTCTCCATGTCATCAAGGTTTGAATATACGGTATCGAGTGCATCGATGCCGGCAGCTCTGGCAGCCACTACGATTGTCTCGCGGGCGTAAAGGAGCTCGGCTCCGCCCGGAGTACGCTGTGTCTTGAGGTTTGCGCAATAGTCCTCAGCTCCAAGTGCAATACCCATCATTCTCTTGGAAGCCTTGGCGATAGCGAATGCATTGCAGATTCCCTCGGCGCTTTCGATAGCTGCCATCATGCGGGTTCTGCCTACGCATCCGAGTTCTCTTTCCACTTTCTCTATCTCAGCCTCGAGTTCACGGACTTCGTCAGCCGTCTCGGTCTTAGGCATACGGATTACATGCACACCGGCCTTTACGACAGCCTCGACGTCCTTGCGTCCGTAAGGAGTGCTGAGCGGATTTATACGTACTACCATTTCGGTGTCACCGTAATCAATGGATTTCAATGCATTATAGACGAGCAGACGGGCTGCGTCCTTTTCTGCCATGGTAACAGAATCCTCGAGGTCGAGCATGATAGAGTCCGGACCGTAAATAAAGGCATCCTGCATCATTCCAGGGTTATTGCCCGGAACGAACATCATCGTTCTTCTTAATCTTTCCATAACCGTAACTGATTAAGCCCAAACATCTTTTCCTGTAGCACGTACAGCTGCTGCTGTAACTCTCGCGCGAATTGTGCAGTCGCGGGCACCTTTGTCCACTGCTTTGATGTCAGCATCTTCAAGACCGAAATCCTTAAGGGTCTCCTCAATGACCATGCGAATCTGACGACCGAACTGAGCGGCTACAGAGCTGTCAAGGTCAATGTGCAAACCTTTTGTTTCCGCCGGTGCAATCTGAATCATAATGTCTCCAGATTCCAGTGTTCCGGCTACAGCATTTTTAACTTCCATAGCGAAATATGCAATAATAAGTCATTAGTATCCCTGAATAAACAGGAACGTGTTAATAATTATGTATCAATCTCAAACAAAACCCACCCTATGAGGCTACAATTTATAATATTTTCGGAAATATTCCAAAAAATCTTTAACCTTTCTGCAGGTAGTCCTAAGTTTTGCCAAAGTTAAGATACTTTTTTCAGTTGAGCAAATTTCCGGCACTTTTTGGAGCAATAAAACGCATGAACCTCAATTGATTATAAATCACGCAAAAAGTCCGTTCCGGAGTTGCGGACATGACAACTCCGGAACGGACTATATCATTATGAATCAGCATATCGGGCCAAACGGCCCTGCAAAGCATTGTCAGGATAATCAGAAGCAGCGGAAACCGAATGCGGCAGCCGTGTTCATATAGAACTTCCTTGCAAGGTATGGAATTATTCCAAAGTTGTAGCCGACTCCCGGAACCGTAAGATTGTGCTCCTTGGAGAAGTTGCTTATGATGCTCCTGGAATGGGCAAGATCTCTCTTGCAGCGCTGCTTCCATACCGGATCCGGCTTCGTGAGAATCGAATTGGCATTGACACGATATGTATAGGCTGTGTTAGGGACGGTGACGACCTTATCGGCATAGTAGAGAGCCCTGAACGAGAACGGCAGGTCCTCGATCAGTCGTCCGGCCTCGAAATAGAGGCTGTTTTCCACCAGCATTGACTTTCTGAAAAGATATCTCCAGACATAGCCCCATTTGCCGACCCAGGTAATTCTCATCTTGTCACGGGCAGATGAGACGACTTTCTCTTTATTGAAAATCTGGCACTTGTACGCTTTCTTCTCATTGATGATGCCCGAGCACGCGACATCCGCTCCGGTGTTGCGCACAGCAGCCGCCATATTGATATAAAAATCCCGGCTGATGGCGTCATCTACATCCATGAAGTGGATATAGTCGCCGGTAGATTCTCTGATGCCGATATTTCTGGCTACGGAAAGTCCACGATTCTCGTCCAGAACTATCATTTTGACGGGATACTGAGACGCAATCTCTGCAGATCTGTCACAGTTGCCGTCAATAACAACGATGATTTCCAGATTCTTATAACTCTGTGAAAGCAGATTCTCGATACATCCGGAAATGTATTTCTCCCCTTTGTAACAAGGGACAATAACAGATATTTTCATTAGCCTTGAAATGATTAGCACCTATATTCATTCAAGGTCAGGTTCAAGTACAGCGCAAAATTACAAAAAATTGCGACATTCCAACAATATTTTTCTATAATTGTTTATTTTGCAACCAAATCTTCAAATAATTTCTTCCACTGCTCCATAGTCCTGTCAATGCTGTATTGCGCAGCAGTTTCCTTGGCCTTGGCGCCGAACTTCTTGCGCCTGTCAGCATCGGAAATCACATCGCACACCCTCCGGGCCAGCCCCTTGACATCGCCGGGCTTCACGAGATATCCGCTTTTTCCGTCAATGATAATCTCGGCCGGACCCTTCGGGCAATCATAACTGACCATAGGCAAACCAGTCTCTACAGCCTCCAGAAGCACCATCGGGAATCCTTCGTATGCAGAACTCATAACAAGACATGAACTGTCAAGCATCTTCGAACGGATGTCACTGCTGCTGCCCATGAGCCTTACCTGGCGGTCCAGTCCCAGACTTGTAATCTGTTTCTGCAATGATTCCTTCTGACTTCCATTGCCATAAATCTCCACAACCCAGTCCGGATATTCTTCAGCAACATATTTCCATGCGGCAACCAAGTCCCTGAAGTTCTTCTGAGATTCAAGTCTGCCGATTGCAATGCACTTCTCATTATCCAGAGCAGCAACCTCTTCAGACTTGAAAGTCAATGGATTATAGATACTGGTCACATTCGGCACAAATGGTTCCCAGTCTTTCTTGTCCGATTTGGTAAGCACGATGAACTTGTCCAGTTTCGCGGCCACCTTCTCGATTTGCCCTATACGGAAACGCGCATAAAGATTCCCGAAGAAAGACCCTCCGTATTTGACGGCATACTTTTCATGTGAGAAATGGAATTCGGACACCTTTATGCTTCCGTCCGTACACGAAGGCAGACAGAAGATGTCCCTTCCGCCTACGGAAACGCAGATGTCAGGCCGGATTTCGCAAAGAATCCTGTTCAGTCTCCTGCCATAGACATGCAGCATGAATTTCTCGCTAACCCCGACATCATGCAGCTTAATCTTGTCACTCAGAGCGAAATGCGGGGCTCGCCCCTTCAAATCCGCAGTGATGATATGTATGTCATAGCCATAGACATCGGCAAGATAGTTGGCCTTGATGCTCAGAACTCTTTCGATGCCTCCGAAAAGATGAAGTGAATGGATGCAGTATGCTATTCTCATGGCTCAGTGTCATTAATTACCATCCCCAACTATCAGATTGTCTGGTCAGTAAGTCGGGACGGGATGTTTCACTCTATATGAATATAGTTTCTTATTCCACCACAAATTTAGTAAATTTGTCAACAAAACAAGGCGTCAGGGAAACTTTTGACCAGACCACGGCCGCATACAACAATCAACCGATAACACGAATAACACATATGAGAGCTCTCAGCCAGGATGAAATCCACTCGTACCTGCTGAACATATTAAGAGTTGTCGCCGATTTCTGTGACCGGAACGGACTACGCTACTCTATCGCCTACGGAACACTTCTGGGCGCCGTCAGGCACAAAGGATTCATCCCATGGGACGATGACATCGACATAATGATGCCGAGGCCGGACTTCACCAGGTTCGTCGCAACCTTCGGAAAAGAGCCGGATGCGAGATACAGATGCCTTTATCATACTGTCAATGACAAAGAATCTTTCTATCATTGTTTTGCCAAAGTTCATGATTCACACACACTTAGCAAACAGAACAGATTCAAGAGATTCAAATTCGGCCTTAACATTGACATTTTCCCCATTGACGGCAAGCCTGACGACAAAAAGACTCAGGACAGAATCGAGAAAAATCTTACTTCCTGGGCCCATCGTCTGAACATCTGCGGAACAAGGTTCGACCTCTTTAATTTCCATCAGCCGATTACGTCAAAGCTGGCGGCCCATATCATAGGCAGGAAATGCTGGGGCAAGAAGTGCGACAGTGTCCTGCTTTGTTACGATTTCGACAAATGCAGGATTGCCGGATGCGGATGGCGTGACGTGTTCGAGAAAAGCGTGTTCGAGAATTACATTGACATGGAATTCGAGGGGCAGCAGTTCAAGGCCATTGCCGCGTGGGACAGGTTTCTGAAAAACCAGTACGGGGATTATATGAAACTTCCGCCTGAGAACAAGCGGAAGAGTCATCATATAAAAGCTTATTTGCTGAAATAGGCGTGTTTTATCTTGAAATTGAAGATTGCGGAAAATTTCATTGACCTGATGAATTTGTACGGGTCGCCGATCAATTTTTCCAGACGGCATCTGTGCTTGCGTCCCACGAGTTTCTTGTCTGCAGTCAGGAACGGTATCAGCATATCTCTGATTTTCAGGACATAACGCTCAATTTTCTCGGATTCCACTCCGCTTCGGCTGACTTCCTTTGCCATCTTGACACCGATTTTCAGCAGGCGGTTCCTGAAGAATTCCTGACGCTGCGGAAGAAGATTTTGCGCAACGATATACTGATATCTTTCAATTTCCGATGTGAGAAAGTCAATGCTGCGCTGGGGATTCACATGATGGTCAATACTGCCCTCCCTCTGTCTGTAGTGGTACAGCGGTTTGCCGATTGCAACAATCTTGTCGGCATTGATGAACCATTTATAGACTGTAGCATGGTCCTCATACATTCTGGATGGCATTTTCTCCTTTAGGACTTCCTTCCTGTACAGCTTGTTCCACACATAGCTGTTGATTTTGCGGTCTTCGAGGATAATGTCCAAAGCCTCATCACGTGTATATGTCACGATTCCGTGGCACGGCAGTTTCACTTTAGACTTGTTCCTGTATGCCTTGTAGATGCCGCATACTGCAATGTCCGCTCCTGAATCAATCAGGGTATGGTACAATGTTCCGAACATGTCCGGTTCTATCCAGTCATCACTGTCAATAAAACCGATGATGTCGGCTTTTGCCATTCCGAGTCCAAGGTTTCTGCTGTCTGAAAGACCGGTATTGGCCTTATGTACGACTCTGATACGGCTGTCTCTTGCCGCGTATTCATCGCAGATTGCCGGGCTATCGTCTGTCGAACCATCGTCAATGACAATGAGTTCCCACTCATGGAATGTCTGCGCCAGCATTGAATCAAGGCATTGACCCAGATACTTTCCTATGTTATATACGGCTGTGATTACACTTATTTCAGGTTTTTCCATATTCACATTTTAGTGTTGTAAATGCCACTTCGCTTCGAAAATTGCAAACTTACGAAGAAATTTCCGGATTTTAAGTATCTTTGCAAACTCAAAAATAATGAAACCAGTATTTTAATCATGGATAAGAACAGTTACGCATTGGGTATGAGCATTGCCCACAATATGCTCCAGTCAGGTGTCAAGGAAGTCTCTTTCGACGATTTCGTAGCAGGTCTCAAGGCAACATTGACAAGAACAAAACCTGCGATTTCTTATGAAGAGGCAAGTGATCTCCTCGACAAGTATTTCCAGCAGCTCCAGGAGAAGCAGGCTGCGGAACAGGCTGAGATTGCGGACGTTATGAAGAAAGAAGGCGAGGAGTTCCTTGCTGCCAATGCGAAGAAGGAAGGCGTTATCGTATTGCCTAGCGGCTTGCAGTATAAGGTCATCAAAGAGGGTGAGGGACGTATGCCTGAGCTTACCGACAAGGTCAAATGCCACTACGAGGGAACTTTCGTTGACGGCGAGAAGTTCGACAGTTCTTATGACCGTCATCAGCCGGCCGTTTTCGGTGTGAATCAGGTTATCCCAGGATGGACTGAGGCTCTCCAGCTTATGAGCGAGGGTTCTGTATGGGAACTCTATATCCCTTACAAGCTCGGTTATGGCGAGGCAGGTGCACAGGGTGCAATTCCTCCATATGCTGCTCTTGTATTCAAGGTAGAGCTTATCGAAGTTCTCTAGGAATACGCCAGACAAAATTTATCGGGGATCCGTTCATGCGGGTTCCCGTTTTTTATTTATCTATTCCCAAGTCCACCGCTGCAAGCGAGGAAATGCAGGTGAGATCCCGGGATGGATTCCGAAACGAAACGAGGCCCGGAAGTCAGTGCTTCCAGGCCTCGTCACCTATTTATGAACGCTCTGATTATTCAGCTTTTCCGTCTGAACCGAGAACGTCTTTAATCTTGTGCTCATAGAGCTTCTTCATCTCGTCACGTGCAGGTCCGAGGTACTTACGTGGATCGAACTCGCCTGGTTTCTCAACGAATACCCTACGGATGGCAGCGGTCATGGCAAGACGTGAGTCTGAGTCGATGTTAATCTTGCAAACTGCTGACTTGGAAGCTTCGCGGAGCTGCTCCTCAGGAATACCTACTGCATCTGGAAGTTTTCCACCGTTGGCATTGATAATGTCAACATACTCCTGTGGAACTGATGATGAACCGTGGAGAACGATTGGGAATCCAGGGAGTTTTTTCTCGATTTCGTGAAGAACGTCGAATGCGAGTGGTGGTGGAACGAGACGGCCTGTCTTAGGGTCACGTGTGCACTGCTCAGGTTTGAACTTGTATGCACCGTGTGATGTTCCGATGGAGATAGCGAGTGAATCGCAGCCTGTGCGGGTAGCGAAGTCGATAACCTCCTCAGGCTTTGTATAGTGAGATTCCTCAGCGGCAACCTCATCCTCAACACCTGCGAGAACGCCGAGCTCAGCCTCTACAGTAACATCGAACTGGTGAGCATACTCTACAACTTTCTTTGTAAGAGCGATGTTATCCTCATATGGAAGTGAAGAACCGTCGATCATAACTGATGAGAAGCCCATATCAACGCAGCTCTTGCAGAGCTCGAATGAATCACCGTGGTCAAGGTGAAGAACGATCTGTGGATGTTCCCAGCCAAGTTCCTTAGCATACTGTACAGCACCCTCTGCCATGTAACGGAGAAGTGTCTGGTTTGCGTAGTTACGTGCGCCCTTTGATACCTGAAGGATAACTGGTGACTTCAGCTCGGCAGCAGCCTGGATGATAGCCTGGAGCTGCTCCATGTTGTTGAAGTTGAAGGCTGGAATAGCATAGCCGCCTTTAACTGCCTTTGCAAACATTTCTCTGGTGTTTACAAGGCCCAATTCTTTATAAGAAACCATATTCTATAAAATTTAGAAATTATTTGTTCGTCCTATAATTCCGTCCGTTTTTTTCATGTCCGCCCAGTCCGTTTCATGTCCGTTTCCGAAACATTCACGTTCACCCGGAATTTTTCCTGTCTTTCCGGACTTCCGACGGTCGCAGAAAACTTTCCGAAACCGCGTTTTCATGTGCAATAACTCTGCCAATTGGGGAAATTAAGCCAATTTGACATGATTTTTCCCAAAAGCACCGCAAAATTAACTATTTTTGCGAAAATAATAAAAACAGATGAGCAATAAAGTTGTCATTTTTTCCGCCCCTTCAGGTTCCGGAAAAAGCACCATAGTAAATCATATCCTCAAGCTTCACCCTGAAATGGAGTTTTCAGTTTCGGCCACCTCCCGTGCGCCGCGTGGTCAGGAGAGAGACGGAATCGAGTATCATTTCTTCACGGCCGACGAGTTCAGGAAGATGATTGGCGAGGACAAGTTCGTCGAATATGAAGAGGTCTATGCCGGTTCATTCTATGGAACTCTCAAGTCGGAAGTCGAAAGGATCTGGGACAAGGGCCACGTGATAATATTCGATGTGGATGTCAAGGGCGGCGTGAATCTCAAGAAGTATTTCGGAGACAAGGCATTGTCCGTATTCATCCAGGCCCCGTCCGTGGAGGAGTTGCGCAAAAGGCTTGTCGCCCGCGGAACTGACAGCGCCGAGGCTATCGAGAAGAGGGTCGCCAAAGCCGCAGAGGAAATGACCTATGCCGACAAGTTCGACCATATTCTTGTCAATGATAATTTGCAGAAAGCTTACGAGGAAGCAGAACTAATTGTAAATCAATTCCTTTCAAAATAAGTCATGCGGATTGCCGTCTATTCCGGTTCGTTCAATCCATTGCATATCGGCCATCAGGCCATAATGGAATATCTCACCAGTGAAAAGAATTTCGACTGGGTGTATCTCATTGTTTCCCCGAAGAACCCACTGAAGAACAACATCAGTGCGGATTCCGGGGAGGCCAGGTTCAATGCTGCCGTAGAGGCTCTTGGGCGTCATCCGGAGCTCAATGTCAAGGTGGATGACATTGAACTGAAGATGCCTCCTCCACATTATACGATCAAGACTCTGGATGCATTGAAACGGCGTGAACCTGACAACGAGTTCACATTGATAATTGGCGCTGACAATCTTTCTTCCATCCACAGGTGGCGTGATTTCCCGAGGATTCTTGCAGAGTATGGTGTGGCAGTCTATCCTCGCACCGGTTTCGATATAGTCAGTCTCCGTCGTGAGCTGATGGAAGAGTGCAAGAGTTTTCCGTCCCTTTATGTTCTGGACGAAGCCGAGTCCGGGGCTGACAGATTGACACTTGAGGATACTGACAATCATTTTTATGACATCGAGATTCTGGACGCCCCGCTGGTGGATATATCTTCCACTGAAATCCGTGACGGCATCATGCAAGGCCACGACATGTCCGAATATTTGATGTAAACCGGCCGGCAGCCGGATGCGGCGGAACTCACTCCGCTGCGCTCCGTTCGGCCCTCCTACCGTTTCCTGCGTCCTCGCTCCCGCGAGAACTTGTCTCCGGCAGGCACCTCCCACTTCCCGAGGCCGTGGGCCGGCCACGTCCGCCGCCTCCGGCCGCCTGACCTCCACGCTTCATACCCTCCCTGGCCAGAAAGTGTCTACACCAATACGGAACAGTCCACCTACAAGCAGGCGGGACGGCGCCACAGCCATCCTTATAACACATTGATAATCAGATATCATTTATTTCCAGCGTGGATTTTCGGCAATTTTTTTGCCAGTAATCCACACCAAATTATATAACTATCTGTAAACCAACCCGTTCAAAAATCAGATGTGGCACCGTCCCGACACCGCAGAGCATGAAACGACAAAGCCCCCGGAGTTCTGTTATGAACTTCGGGGGCTTTGTTATCGTTTCCTCACATGAGGATTATCGCCGTCTGACTATTGCTCATCAGGACCCTGATTGTCAGGACCATTCTGAGGGCCGTTCTGAGGACCATAGTTGTTAGGATTCTGAGGACCGCCCTGAGCTCCGCCCATGCCGGCCATTGCAGCCTGCCATGCATCCTCGAGAGTCTTGGTATGTGTCTCGATATCAGCGATGTTCTGATTCTTGACAGCTTCCTTCAAGCTTGTGAGAGCAGCATTGATAGCATCCCTCTTGTCAGCAGGAATCTTGTCGCCGTAGTCCTTGAGATTCTTCTCGGACTGGAAGCAGAGCGCATCAGCGCTGTTGATCTTGTCAACTCTCTCCTTCTCGGCCTTATCGGCAGCCTCGTTGGCCTTGGCCTCGTCACGCATCCTCTGGATTTCATCCTCGCTGAGTCCTGAAGAAGCCTCGATACGGATGTTCTGCTCCTTACCTGTAGCCTTGTCTTTTGCAGATACATTCAAGATACCGTTGGCATCGATATCGAAAGTAACCTCGATCTGAGGAACTCCTCTTGGAGCAGGGGTAATGCCATCGAGATGGAACACACCGATCTGCTTGTTGTCCTTAGCCATAGGACGCTCACCCTGGAGAACCCTGATCTCTACTGAAGGCTGGTTGTCAACAGCGGTAGAGAATACCTCTGACTTGCGTGTAGGAATAGTGGTATTGGAAGCGATAAGCTTTGTCATCACACCGCCAAGTGTCTCGATACCAAGTGAAAGCGGAGTGACATCAAGAAGAAGCACATCCTTCACATCACCTGCAAGCACACCACCCTGGATAGCCGCACCGATAGCAACAACCTCATCAGGGTTTACGCTCTTGTTAGGCTCCTTGCCGAAGAACTCCTTGACGATTTCCTGAACCTTAGGGATACGGCTCGAACCACCGACGAGAAGAACCTCGTCAATCTGAGATGCGCTCAGATGTGCATCCTCCAACGCCTTGCGGCAAGGGATGATGGTTCTCTGGAAGAGGTCATCGCAAAGCTGCTCGAACTTAGCCCTTGTCAATGTCTTTACGAGGTGCTTTGGAACACCGTCAACAGGCATGATGTAAGGCAAGTTGATCTCTGTAGAAGTCTGGTTTGAAAGTTCGATCTTCGCCTTCTCGGCAGCATCCTTAAGTCTCTGGAGAGCCATAGGATCCTTCTTCAGGTCAGCGCCGCCATTCTCGGCAGCGAACTCCTGGGCAAGCCAGTCGATCACCTTCTGGTCGAAGTCATCACCACCGAGGTGTGTATCACCGTTGGTAGATTTAACCTCAAATACGCCGTCACCGAGTTCCATGATAGAAATATCGAATGTACCGCCACCAAGGTCGAATACGGCAACCTTCATGTTCTGGTTCTTCTTGTCAAGACCATAAGCGAGGGCAGCTGCAGTAGGCTCGTTGATGATACGCTTTACATCAAGACCGGCAATCTTACCTGCCTCCTTGGTAGCCTGACGCTGTGAATCTGAGAAGTATGCAGGAACAGTGATGACTGCCTCCGTTACCGGCTGTCTGAGGTAATCCTCAGCAGTCTTCTTCATCTTCTGAAGAATCATAGCAGAAATCTCCTGTGGAGAATACTGACGTCCTTCAATATCGACACGTGGAGTATTGTTGTCGCCCCTTACCACACTGTAAGGAACTCTCTCTACCTCTTTAGTTACCTGATCGTAAGTCTCACCCATGAATCTCTTGATGGAGAACACGGTGTTCTTAGGGTTAGTGATAGCCTGACGTTTTGCAGGGCTACCTACTTTTCTCTCACCGCCTTCGGTGAATGCGACTACTGAAGGAGTAGTCCTCTGACCTTCGTTGTTGATTATGACTGTAGGCTGGTTACCTTCCATTACTGCAACGCAGCTGTTGGTTGTACCCAAGTCGATTCCAATGATTTTTCCCATAATATTTATCTCCTATTTTTTATTATCAATCTTATTTTGCCGTTCCGGAGGAACATCCTCCGACCCGCTCTGTCAGCCTTCCGGCCGGCAGCATCATGACATTATCCAATGCCGTGCCAATTATCCAGACGAAATTATTTTCTGACAAATTGTCATATTTTGCTTATCTTTGACCCCGTAAACTAGCATTCTGGCATAACGGGGCCAAAATCGCAGAAGCATCAAATTCAGACATGATATACAGACAACTGCCTGACTCTGAATACAAAGACTTGGAGTCAAGAATATTATACGAAGACAATCACCTGCTGATTGTCAACAAGAAAGTCGGAGAAATCGTTCAGGGTGACAAGACAGGAGACGAGCCCCTGAGCGAGAAGTACAAGGCTTTCATAGCTATGCGCGACTCCAAGCCGGGACAGGTTTTCATGGGTCTGCCACATCGTCTTGACAGGCCTGTAAGCGGAATCACAGTACTCGCAAAGACGTCAAAGGCCCTCGAAAGGCTGAATTCAATGTTCCGTGACGGATATGTCCACAAGACATACTGGGCACTGGTATGCGCAAAGCCGGAACCTGAAGAAGCTGACCTGGAAAACTGGATGGGCAGGAACGAGAAAATCAACAAGAGCTTCATATGCAGGGACAACAAGGGCCACAATAAGGAAGCAAAGATCGCCAAACTGCACTACAAACTCATCCAGACCACTGACAGGTACTTTCTCCTGGAAGTCAGACTCTATACCGGAAGACATCACCAGATACGCTGCCAGCTCGCAGGCATAGGCTGCTGCATCAAAGGCGACCTCAAATACGGCGCACCACGTTCCAATAAAGACGGAGGCATATCATTGATGGCCAGACATATAGAATTCATCCATCCTGTAAGCAAGAAAGAAATCTCCGTGACCGCTCCGGTCCCTCCAGACTGGAAAGGAATCATCTAGCCTCCAGTGCCGGTACACTTTCCGCCTCTTTTCCTGCATGAACAGTATGCATGTCCTTGTACTCCTTGCACCACGCTCCCGGAGTAATGTCATAGAAAAGACGGAACGCCATATTGAACGAGACCTGCGAATGGAAGCCTGACATGTCTGACAGGTCCTTGACTTTCAGATCCATGTCATTGGCATAGAGTTCACGTGCATAATTCACCCTATACCTGTTCATGAACTGGCTGAAATTCAGTCCGGTCGTGGAATTAATCATCTTGGAAATATAGGCTTTGTTGGAAAACAAGGCTTTAGCGAGTTCCTCCAGCGCATATGCCGGATCCAGGAAGGGTTTCTTGTCCTCAATGTAACGGCACATGCGGTTATACATTGTCCTGTTGTCGGACATTGACACTTCCGGCACAAACGCACCGATTTCAGCATCATTTCCTCTCGACGACGTTCCTGATACCGAAAACCCGATCACCGGTCCAGAAACCATGTTACGCAAATAAATCAGCGCATATAGGGCAGAAGCCATGAAAAGCATGGTCCGTGGAATCCACGCCGCTATTTCCCCACCGAAGGCCGAACAAAATACAGAGAACACCTCGGCAACCATAAAGAAAGCAAGGAAGCTGTACTTTATAAGGCAGAGAAGAATCTCCCACCCGGAAATCCTGATGGTAAGGAAGCCGATGTCCTTCATCACTCTTATAGTCCTTATCGTCAGGCACAGCGCCAGAGGGAACGATGCCACAAAGACATATCCCAACGAAACCAATGCGGTATTGAATCCCAAACTGAATGCCACTGAAAGCACGACGGAAACAAAAAATGTAAAAGAAGCGAATATCAATGATGTCTGCCAGTCATTGTAAATGTCAGAAATCATCAGGACTATCGAAATGGATATGCAAACATCGAACAGCATCATCTGGACAAGATTGCCCGAACCGAGAAAGGAACAAATCAGAGGCGGGATTGTCAGGTTCGCCAGAGAAAGACACCTTATAGTCCTTCTCGGCATGCCGGAAATTATTTGCAGAATTTTCATACTAAATAGTGATCATTAGGTTCGGTGTCGGTGGTATTGATAACATGTCGGTCAGCAATCAGCCCAGAGGCATCTTCGGGGCGCAAAATTATATAAAAAATGCCGCCCCGGAAACACATCCGTGAGCGGCATATTGAAATTTTTACGTTTCTTAAATTTAAGAAATATTGTTTTCAGGTGGTTTTTGAGCCGTATTTTTCGGTTTCGTATTTTTTATGGTATCGAAACCCTTTCCGTAAACCCCTGTAACAGAAGACACTGACAAAAACGCATCGTCATCGATACTCTTCACATACTTTAAGAGCACATTAAGGTCAGTTTTTCTCGCCACAACCAGCAGGACATGGCTCTCGGTCTGTGAATACCACCCCACAGCAGGCATGACAGTCACTCCGCGATGCAATTCTTTAGTTATTCCGTCTGCTATCTTCTCATATTCCCGGGACATGATCATAAGCTGGACCGACTGTTTTGAACCGGCCAGATAAAGGTCAATGACATATCCGTTGATGGTCACAAGCAGGAGACCGTAAACTACGGTTGTAATCTTCTCCGCGAAAGGGACAAGCACTCCGGATGCGGTATATGAAGGAACCAGAAGTGATGAAAGGATAATCACCACGTCCATGGACAGAATCATACGTCCAGGAGAGACATTCCTGTATTTGCTTACTATCAATGCTATGATGTCGGTACCGCCGGTACTTCCTCCCTGCGAGATGGACATTCCGATTCCAAGACCGATCATTATACCGCCCATAATCGTCGACATGAGTTTTCCGTTCTGTATCGCAAGAGTATCGATGATAGTCATCGGTATCACTTCCTGAAGGACATTGAGTCCCACAGAGGCAAGCACGATGGCATATATGGTCTTTCCGCCGAAACTCGTACCCAACACAAAGAATGAAGTAACGAGAAGGATGGCATTGATGACAAAATACGAGTATCCCATCTTGATACCCACGGCATACTGGATAATCGAGCTGATACCAGTAACGCCGTTACCGATAAGGTTGTTAGGCGTAAGGAAAATCACCCACCCGAGCACGTAGATGGTTATACCGATGGTAAGGATGAGATATTCTTTGAATACCGCCCAAGGGTTTTTTCTACTGAGCATTTCCGGCAGGAGTATTTTGCTGTTCAGGCTGGTTCAACTTCGCCTTTTTAGGGATTCCTGTCTTAAGTTCATCGAAACCCTCTCCATAGACACTGCTTGCAGGAGATACGCTCACGAAGGCCTTGTCGTCAATTGCCTTTATGACTTTGGAAAGCTCAGGCATCTGAGACTTTCTCACGAGGATAAGAAGCACATTCTTCTCTGTACGGGTGTACCAGCCGACAGCCTTAAGGACTGTCACTCCCCTGCGCATGTTCTTCATGATGTAGTCAGCCATCTGCTCATACTTCTGGGTGAACACCAGAACCTGGACGGTCGATTTGCTTCCGAGAAGCACGAAATCGAGCATGAAAGAGAATGTGATCATGGCAATATATCCGTAAATCATGTCCTCGAAGGTCTTGCCTGGGATAAGGAGCACAGACGCAATGATGAACACGTCTGAATACAGGTAAACCTTACCAGGAGAAAGAGGCCAGAACTTATTCAATACCAATGCGATAATATCCGTTCCGCCTGTACTTCCGCCCCGCCGGAAAATCATACCCACGCCTACCGCTTCGATGAGACCGCCGACAATCGGTATAAGTGCCTTATTGTCAATGAAGAAGAAGTTGCCCGGTGTCGCAAGCATAAAGTCGAAGTTCGGGAGGATCTTGAAGAATATCGACGACAGGACCACCACATAGACAGTCTTGATGCCAAACGCATTGCCGAGCACAATCACACCTACGATGAGAAGGAGGGCATTGGCAATGAAAGTCGAATACGCGACAGGAATGAGTCCATGGGTCGCGAACTGGAGAACCGTACATGCACCGGTAAGTCCTCCGGCAGCTATTCCGTTAGGAATGAGGAAGGTCTCCCATCCCATACAGAACAACAGAGTGCCTAAAGAGACTACAACATAGTCCCAAATGACAGACAGAATTTTTTTGGTTGGTATCATAATTATTTGACTACAATATTCACAATCTTGCCAGGAACCACGATGACCTTGACAATGTTCTTTCCTGCGAGATACTTGTCCGTAGAAGGATTGTTCCTCACGCTGTTTTCAACATCCTCCTTGCCCATTTCCTTCGGAAGTTCCATGGTGAAACGTGTCTTGCCGTTGAAAGAAACCGCATAGGTGCAGTTGCTTTCCACCGTATATGCCTCGACATACTCAGGGAAAGTTGCCTTGGAGATGCTTTCCCCGTGTCCGAGAGCTTCCCAGAGTTCCTCACAGATGTGAGGTGCGAAAGATGAAAGCAGCACTGCAAGAGGCTCCAGAATCTCTTTCTTCGAGCACTTCTTCTCTGAAAGGTCATTGACCGCAATCATGAACGCACTTATGCATGTGTTGTATGAGAATGTCTCAATGTCAGTCTGAACCTTGCCGATAAGCTTATGAAGGGTCTTGAGTTCCTCGGCATCTGCCTTCTCGTCATTGACAAGGAACTTCTCCCCGTCATAATACAGTTTCCAGAACTTTCTGAGGAATCTGTTCACTCCGTCGATACCCTTCGTGTCCCATGGCTTGGACTGCTCGATAGGGCCGAGGAACATCTCATAAAGCCTCAGAGTATCAGCACCATACGAATTGCAGATATCATCAGGATTGACGACATTGTACATCGACTTGCTCATCTTCTCGACAGCCCATCCGCAGATGTACTCGCCGTTTTCGAGCACAAACTCGGCATCGGCAAACTCCGGTCTCCACTTTCTGAATGCGTCAATGTCAAGACGGTCGTTCCTCACGATATTGATATCGACGTGAATCTCAGTCGTCTCATACTGGTCCCTGAGGCCTGCGGAAACGAACTTGTTGGTTCCCACGATACGATATACGAAATTCGAACGTCCCTGGATCATACCCTGGTTCACAAGCTTTCTGAACGGCTCGTCCTCGCATACATAACCCATGTCATAGAGGAACTTGTCCCAGAAGCGGGAGTAGATGAGATGTCCTGTAGCATGCTCAGTACCACCGATATAGAGATCAACGTCCCTCCAGTACTTGTCAGCCTCGACACCTACGAGGTCCTCATCGTTGTGAGGGTCCATGTATCTGAGATAGTACGCGCTGGAACCTGCGAAGCCAGGCATTGTGCTGGTCTCGAGAGGACAGCCCTTGTATGTCCAGTTCTTGGCACGTGCAAGAGGCGGCTCGCCGCTTTCAGTCGGCTTGAACTGGTCGATTTCAGGAAGTCTGAGCGGAAGTTCCTCGTAAGGAAGCGGTGTCGGAATACCTTCCTTGTAATATATAGGGAACGGTTCGCCCCAATATCTCTGACGCGAGAAAATGGCATCACGCAGCCTGTAGTTCACTTTACGGTGGCCGATTCCCTTAGCCTCAACATATTCCATAGCGGCAGGAATAGCCTCCTTCACATCCATTCCGTCGAGGAATCCGGAGTTGCACATCTTGCCCTCTTTGGCGTCGAAGCTGTGCTCGCTCACGTCGCAGCCCTCAATGATAGGAACGATAGGTAGGTCGAATTTCTTCGCGAATGCATAGTCGCGGCTGTCATGTGCAGGAACTGCCATGATGGCACCTGTGCCGTAACCGGCAAGGACATATTCTGAAATCCAGATAGGAACACGCTTTCCGGTAAGTGGATTTTCCGCATAAGAGCCTGAGAATACACCTGTTACGGTCTTGGTCTCAGAAATTCTCTCACGCTCCGTCTTCTTTCTCACGTATGCGAGATACTCCTCGACATCAGCTTTCCTGTCCTCAGTAGTAAGGTCATTGACAAGTTCGCTCTCAGGAGCAAGTACCATGAAGGTCACACCGAAAATGGTATCGACGCGGGTTGTGAAAATGGTCACGTCCTTGCGCTTTTCTCCATTGAAAGTCTTGAACACCACTTCGGTACCGAATGAACGGCCGATCCAGTTCCTCTGCATTTCCTTCAGGGAATCTGTCCAGTCGAGTTTGTCAAGGCCGCCCAGAAGTCGTCCTGCATAAGCTGAGACACGGAGCTGCCACTGGAGCATCTTCTTCTGCTCCACAGGGAAACCGCCACGGACTGAAAGGCCTTCCTTGACCTCGTCATTTGCGAGAACGGTTCCGAGTCCAGGACACCAGTTGACTGATGTTTCTCCCTGATATGCAATACGATAGTTCATGAGGACATCGGACTTTTTCTTGGCGCTCCAAGATTTCCACTCGCCGGCCGTGAAACTGAGTTCCGTGGTGCATGCCGCATGAACGTCTCTTGTTCCGCTTTCTGCGAACTGAGCCTCAAGTTCCGCAATAGGACGGGCCTTGTCTAGCTCGGTGTTGTAGTAGCTCTTGAACATCTTGATGAATGCCCACTGGGTCCACTTGTAGAATGACGGATCACATGTGCGGACTTCCCTGTCCCAGTCATATGAGAAGCCGATTCTGTCCAGCTGCTCACGATAACGGCTGATATTCTTCACCGTAGTCACCTCCGGATGCTGACCTGTCTGGATGGCATACTGCTCTGCAGGCAGTCCGAAAGCATCATAGCCCATAGGATGAAGGACATTGAATCCCTTCAGTCTTTTGTACCTCGCGTAAATGTCGCTGGCAATGTATCCCAGCGGATGGCCGACATGAAGTCCTGCTCCTGACGGGTAAGGGAACATGTCGAGCACATAATATTTTGGTTTTGATGAATCTTCTGTCGCGTGAAAAGTCTTTTCGGCTGCCCATCTGGCCTGCCACTTCTGCTCAATTCTTCTGAAATCGTATTCCATATCTTTCTAAAAAAATCTATTCTATTTCTTGATTGCAAATTTTCCTTTCTTTGTCAGGCGGAAATCCACTGCCACGGACATTACCGAATTGACATTGACCCCCTTCACCTGCGCCGGCTTCCATTTAGGCGAAGCCTTGATTACCCTCAATGCCTCATCGTCCAATGCCTCGCTTGCGCTCCTGACCACGTGGACATCATAGAGTTTGCCGTCCTTGCCGATGGTGAATTCCACGATCACACGTCCCTGGACACCATTGTCCAAAGCCGCCTTCGGATATTTGAGGTACTGGTAAACCCACCTTGTGAGGAAACTCTTAGGATCCGGACTTCCCATGAAGGTAGGACGCCTGTCACAATCCGCAAAGTTATACAATTTGTCATTGACCTTGATAGTCACATCCGACTGCTCGAAGCGCGGAGGATTTTCGGTGTTGCAGAGGAAGCGGGTGAAATTGTAGATATACTCCAGTTCACGTTCCATCTGCTCGTACTCGATTATGGACTCCGTATCTTTCAATGTATTATGCTCCGGATACCGTCCGGTAGTGAACAGGACTGAAGGTATTTTCTTCGAATAGAATGACCTGTGGTCAGATGCGAAAGGCTCCTCCGCGGTTACATTCGGTGTTATCGGCTGGAGATCGGAAGATACCTGTGAGACAATCATGTTCATATCCGCATTGGAGGAGGTGTAGGCGTAGAATCCGCCGCTGCCGGTACCGAGTGCGTCCAGGTCAATCATAGCGTCAATCTTTCCGTAATCCGAGAAGGACCTGTTCAGGAAATACCATGAGCCCGCAAATGACTGCGCCGAAGCGCCGAACGCTATGAATATCACCGATCTGCGGAACATAATCTCCTGGGTCTTGACCATTCTGGCCAGTTCCAGCATCATCGCCACGCCCGAAGCGTTTCCGTTCGCCCCGTTGTAAATCTGACGGACAGGCTTCCCGTCCACATCGACTACATTGACTCCGAGATTGTCCATTCTGGCTCCGACGACAATGTATCTGTCAAATTTCGTATGGTCATATCCCTGGACGAAACCGACGACATTCCTGGAAGTCAAAGTATCGCCTGCCGGCATTGATATGCCGAAAACATCTCCTTCGCTTCCGCTGAGAAGGTCAATGCCATATTCCTTGAACATGTCACGGACGTACTCCGCAGCCGCATACTCGCCTTCGCTGCCGGCTTTCCTGCCCTCCAACGCGTCGGAGGCTAGATAAGATATGTGATTTTTCAATGTCTTGGTAACATCACTGTCACTCAAGTCCGCATATCCTGAAATATACTGCGCCCTGCAAGGCACATAGGCAGCCGCACACACAAACAAAGCTGCCAGCAGTACTAGTATCTTCTTCATTTCCAATCAATTGACAAGTACCCAGACATCCTCCGGGCAAAATTTCTCCTCTTTTATCTTCTTCAGCGACTCGAACGCCGGGACAATGCTGTCCGACGGGCAGACTCCTACAACGGTATATCCGTTTCTGAAATTGATCAATGTCGGGGTGTATCCGTATTTTTCGACTTTCTCGCACAAACCGCTGGCATTGGCCTTGTCCATGAAGGAACCGAGCACGACGTAGTACTTGTGCTCCAGCATGGATGTAATCAGCCCTCCCTTGTCTGAAGACTTGGTGAGATTGACCTTCATGGTCTTCAGAGAATCCAAGACTGCCAGAGAATCGGCCATCTGCTTTTCCACCTTGTGCAGCGAGTCCAGACGTGCCTGGTGCTGTGCTTCGCGGGCAGCGATGATCGATTCTTTTTTAGCCTCAATCTCCGCTGATGTAGGACGTCCTGCGAGGCGTCTGAAGGTGTCGCAGCCCGTTGCGAGGACCGCGATGCACAACATCAATGTCAGGAAAGAGTGCTTCATATCTAAAATTTACCTAAATTCGTACAAATTTAACAAATATAATTATTTTTGTAAGCGCCAAAGAGATTAAAAACTAAAATTACTGATATGCAACTGATACAGGAACTTAAATCATTCTTGAGAGGTGTCATAGACGTCCGCACAAGTACAGATACGGTCAAGGCTGCCGAAAGCATCAAGAACAACATTTATTTCCGTGGTCCGAACGTCTGGATTCTCGTATGCGCGATTGTCCTGGCATCTGTCGGACTCAATGTCAATTCCACTGCTGTCATCATCGGTGCCATGTTGGTATCGCCTCTCATGGGACCTATCTTCGGAGTGGGACTCGGACTCGGTACGGAAGACACCGGCCTCATCAAATCCGCAGTCAAGAACTTACTGATAATGGTCGTGATAAGTCTCACGGCAGCAACTATTTACTTCCTCATCACACCACTTAAGCTGGCGAACCCGACAGAGCTCATGTCGCGTACAAACCCGACAATATATGACGTGATGATCGCGCTGTTCGGCGGTCTTGCGGGCATCTTCGAACAGTCCAGAAAAGAGAAAGGTACGGTCATCTCCGGAGTGGCTATCGCGACAGCCCTCATGCCTCCTCTTTGTACAGCCGGATACGGTCTCGCTTCAGGCCACATCACATATTTCTTCGGAGCGCTCTATCTGTTCTCCATAAACTGCGTATTCATCATCCTCGCGACCTACATCATGGTCAAGTACCTGAAATTCGAGGAGATGCAGTTCAGTGACGGCGGCACTGCAAAGAAGACCAAGACCATCATGTCCATCGTCATCGTCATCATGATTGTGCCAAGTATCTGGTCCGCATTCGTGATGATCCGTGAGAACAGTTTCAGCATCAATGTCGAATCGTTCATCAAGGAGAACAAGAACCTGGACAACGGCTATATCTACGACTACAAATTGTCTTACCGCAAGGGAGGATCCATCAATGTTTTCATTGCAGGTGAACCGCTTACGGCTTCAGAGAAGAACAGGCTCATCGAATCTGCCGAGAGACACGGCATCAAGGAAAGCCAGCTCAAGTTCTCCGAAAGGGCGATGTATGAAGCCAATGACAATGTTTCAGAGAAACTCGTGAAAGGCATCTACGAAAGGACCGATTCCGAGATTTCGAGACGTGAAAGCCGTATCCGTGAACTGGAGAAGGAACTCGAGCAGTACCGTCGTGAGGAGATTCCTTACACCCAGATTGCCAAAGAAATCAACAGTCAGTATCCTGAAATCGGAAAACTGATTCTCGCCAGAGGTGCCGAGGTGAAATGCGACAGCCTTAATACATCGAAGGGACTTGTTCTCGTAACTGAGTCAGGCAAGCCTCTCAACGAGCAGACCAGAGGCAAACTTGAGAACTGGCTGAAAATCAGACTGGGTGACTCTACCGCAGTCGTAATCAGCCGATAATGTCAGCGGCACGGAGGATAGCCAGGGCAGTTTTTGCCTGCATTTGCCTGGTCGTTCCGGCCTGGGCATTTCCCCTGCGCGCCCCAAATCACAGAAAACACACTGAGTCAGAGAAGGTTACAATCAGTTTGGACTCTTCGTCAGCATTGAAAACAGTGTCTTCTGCCGAGAGGCTGGTTCCGGCGGTTCCGCTTTACGGACCTGCCGATACTGTGACGATGTTCATCATCGGGGACGTGATGCTCCATTCGCGACAGATGGAGTACAGTTACGATTCTTTCCTCGAGCATATAAGTGGAAGAATGAAGGCTGCAGACATCTCTGTCGCCAATATGGAGTTCCCTCTCGGCGGCAAGCCATACACCGGTTATCCGGCGTTTTCCGCCCCTGATGAATATGCCCGATATGTAAACAGATGCGGGGCCAATGTCTTTCTGGCTGCCAACAACCATATCCTGGACAAAGGCTACACCGGCATTGACAGGACCCTCCACGTTTACAACAGTCTGGAGGCCGCGGGAGCCATCAGATACACCGGCATAAGCGCTGATTCTCAGGACAATGCAGGCAGATATCCGCTTATTGTCAATGTCAGAGGGGTGCGGATTGCCCTGCTGAATTTCACATACGGGACCAACAATCCGGCGAAGCCCGGCGTCTGGCCGAAAGTGAATCTGGCGGACACTACCGACATCGCGGAGGCGCTGTCCAGGGCAAAGGAACGCAAACCCGATTTCATCATCGCACTTCCGCATTGGGGAATCGAGTATGAACTGCGACATTCGGCCAGACAGGAGAGGCTCGCCCGCTGGCTGGTTTCGAAGGGGGTCAATGCCATTGTGGGTGCCCATCCGCATGTCATCCAGGATTCCTGCTCGCTAAATGGTGTCCCTGTATTCTATTCGCTCGGCAATGCGGTTTCAAACATGAGCGCCGCCAACACTCAGCTCGAGCTCGCGGTAGAACTGAAGTTTGCCCGTTCGCCACAAGGAGACGTCTCCATGTTACGCCCTTCCGTCACGTTCCTATGGTGTTCTCTGCCAGGCAGATTCACAGACAGTTATGCGACATTGGAAGTCCACAGGTTCCTCGGCAGACGCAGTCTCTGGAAATCTCCATATGACTACGACAAGATGATTTCGACATATAACCACGTCAAGTCGGAAACAGGAATCAGAGATTAAGAATATCCGAGTTCCGGAATACGGAGGAGCTCTGGGCAAAGATATTTTGCGTAACGGGATTATAGGTGTAACTTTGCAGATTGAAATATTCTGAAAAGGCCGGGAAGGTCGGCATTGACAAAGACATGAGAAAAGACATTACATTGGAAGCAATGGACCCGATAGAAATATACGGGGCCGGAAATAAGATATTGGCGGAATTCTGTTCCTATTTTCCTGGACTGAAGGTAGTTGCAAGAGGCAATCTGATAATGCTGGACGGAAATGAAGAACAGATAGAGCAGTTCAGTTCGAAACTTGACGAACTCGTGGAGAGGAGAAAGCATAAGATGAATCTCACCAAGTTCGATGTGGAGGACATATTCGACGGCGAGACATCTCCTGACAGTTTCGTGCTGAACGGGGACGCGACCATAGTCCACGGAACGGACGGAAAGCCGATCAGAGCCAGAAACAAGACCCAGCAGGAAATGGTCAAGGCGTATTTTGCCAATGATCTCGTCTTCGCAGTGGGCCCTGCAGGTACAGGAAAGACCTATATCGCTATCGCATTGGCTGTCAGAGCATTGAAAAACAGGGAAATCAAAAGGATCATTCTTACGAGACCGGCCGTAGAGGCAGGAGAACGGCTGGGATTCCTCCCTGGTGATCTGAAAGACAAACTGGACCCGTATCTCCAGCCGCTCTATGATGCTTTGGGAGACATGATTCCGTCGAAGAAACTGCAGGAATTCATCGCAGAGGGCACTATCCAGATTGCTCCGCTGGCATATATGCGAGGCAGGACATTGGACCGCGCATGCGTGATTCTGGACGAGGCGCAGAATACCAATCTCGGCCAGCTGAAGATGTTCCTGACCCGTATGGGCGCCAATGCCAAGTTCATAGTGACAGGTGACGCCAGCCAGGTGGACCTTCCGAGAAAAGAGGACTCAGGTCTTCTCAAGGGCATCAATCTCCTTAAAAACATAAAGGGCGTCGCCACAATTTTCTTCAGCAACGAAGACATTGTGAGACACCCTCTTGTATCGAAAATCGTCAAGGCCTTCGACAAGGAAGAGGCCAATGACAATCATTGACAATACGGGCAAATTATTCAATTTGCATTATTTGAATCAAATAATTATATTTGCAATAAAACCGCATATGTAATGATAAGGGCAAAGAATCCGTTCATAGTCACAGGACTAATCGAAAAAGAATACTTCTGCGACAGGATCAATGAATCCGCGAAATTGGTCAAGTCAGTCACCAATGGCAACAATCTCGTACTGATATCTCCAAGAAGGATGGGCAAGACAGGATTGATCAGATTCTGCTATGACATGCCTGAAATAAAAAATGACTATTACACGTTCTTCATTGATATTCTTCACACGTCCAGTCTGAGGGAATTCACATATACGCTTGGAAAAGAGATATTTGAGTCATTACAGCCACGAAGCCTAAAGATGGCATCATCTTTCCTGCAGACATTGAAATCAATCAACGGCAAGTTCGGTTTTGACGTCATGACAGGTATGCCGTCATTCAGTATAGAACTGGGTGACATTGAACAGCCTTCACATACGTTGGAAGAGATTTTCGGTTATCTGGAAAGGGCTGACAAACCATGTATCGCGGCGATTGACGAATTCCAGCAGATCGGAAAATATGCGGAAAAGAACGTGGAATCGTTGCTTCGCGGACACATCCAGAAATTATCGAACTGCAACTTCATTTTCGCCGGCAGTGAACGCCACATGATGCAAGAGATGTTTCTGTCTTCTGCCAGACCCTTCTTCCGCAGCGCTGACATGCTTGAACTCGGAGCAATTCCAGAAGATATCTACGTGACATTCGTCGTGGACCTCTTCCATAAAGCGGGAAAGGAGATTTCTCCGGAAAGCGTCGCCAAGGTCTATTCTTTCTTCAAGGGGCACACTTTCTACATGCAGAAGACTTTCAATGAATCATTTGCCGATACCGCAGAAGGGGCAGAATGCACGAATGAAGTGATTTGCACAGCAATAACAGCACTTGTGGATTCCTATGACACAGTCTTCCGCGAGATTCTTTCAAATATGGCAGAAAAGCAGAAGGAATTGCTGTATTCAATCGCCCTGGACGGCGAGGCTACAGCCATAACGTCTTCCGCATTTATCCGCAGACACAGCCTGTCTTCAGCCAGTTCCGTGCAGGCTGCCGTCAAGAAACTCATTGAGAATGAACTGGTAACAAGGACGGACAATATCTACTCCATCACTGACAGGTTCTTAGCAATCTGGTTGGCAAGACAGATGGGCTCCGGAAATCCGCTTCGGGCATTGATGTAAGTAATCTTCACAAAAGGAGTCTCACAGTATCTTCATTGCTGAAGAGTATTGTGAGACTCCTTCGGGTATCGGAAATCATCAGTTATACAGGAATGCAATGTGCGCAGGGACATCGCCTGTGCGGACACTCCATTTTAGTTTGCCTTCTTTTGAATAGCAGTGGAGTGTACCGCTGGAAACGAAGTCCTTGGCATCTGTCAGATAGATGTCACCGTTCTCAGGATTGACGGAAAGTCCGTAAGGATAAGTTATGCCTGACTCGGTGCCGTCGGTTATGAACTTCTCCGACTCAACAGAACGGGTATTGACATTGACCTTATAATAAGAGGTCGTAGTGGCCCAAGTTACCGGGTCATATTCAGTTCCCATAACGTAGATGCAGTCGCCGCTGACAGCCATGTTCGCAACAGGCTTGTCAATGCTGGTGGCCACAGCATACTTGCCGTCCTTCTTCTCGAGACAATAGAGCTTGGATGCGACGTCAGCATAGTTGCCGAGTGATGAAACCCAGATCGCACCGTTCTTGTCCGCAACCATACGGCTCAGATTGATAGCGACTTCGATGCTGTATTCCACTTTCATTGACTTCAAATCCACTACAGAAACGGTATTGTCATAGTCATGGCCGTTCAGGTAACGGAAGCCGCCGGAGTTTGCGACATAAGCCTTGCCGTCCAGAATCACAAGCTGTTCAGGCTGATAGCCTACCTCCACTTCACCGGTGACCGTATATGTGTCAAGGTCAATGCGGTAGAGCGCACCCTTCTGGTCCGGAAGGTTCTTCTTGTCAGTAGCGACATAAGAGGTCACATAGGCGCAGTTGCCTGAAAATGCAATATAACGGCAGTTAGGGATATCCACCTTGGCGATACGCTTGACGGTATTGGCATTCATGATTTCCACCTTGTGCGAGCCATTGACCACTGTGAAAACTCTGCCTTTGTAAACCTGGACATCATTGCCCGTATCTCCAAGTCCCTTTACGACCTCAGGATTGTACCCGGTAAACACATCCCTGATATAGAACGCATTACGGAAGTTGAAGAAATCCAGCTGAGCCTTATTGCTGCCGTTGTTTCCTTCATTGAGGACATACATTCCTACAGGATTGGCATTGACATCCGCAGGCGTATTCACCTGTTCATAATCAGACGGAACGTCACCGCTTCCGGGGAAAACAGGGATTTCATCCTTGCGGCAACCTGCCGCCATCGCAATCACGGCTGCAAAAACCAGAGCCGTCTTTCCAAAATTCATGAAAATCTTACGCATAAATATGATAATTGATTAAAGTTCAATGCTGAGCGACACCTTGAAATTAGTCTTCGGCATAGGATAATTCAGAACCACTTCATAATCCTGCCCCAGAAGATTATTCACCTCAAGCGAAGCCTTCAAGACCTTGTCTCTAAGATTGAACGACTTCTGGACCGACAAATCGCTCGTATAATACGGCTGGACAAGATTCCGCCTGACATTCTCTTTCTGGCTATACCTCTCACCCGCATAAAGGAATGTATATCCAAGACACCATCCTTTCCAATATAGAGACACGACAGCGGTTCCGCTATGCTCCGGGACATAAGGTATCTGATTTTTATAATATGATGAGGCAGAATCGGTTATGTCAACAGCCCTCTGCCAGGTATATTGAAGTTTAGTTACAAGGTCAATGCTGCCTGCACGGAATCCGAACGATGCCGATGCGTCAACGCCCTTGATATCGACTTTGCCGAGATTCAGCATTGTCCAGCGGAACTGCTGCCCCTTGGGATAGGCTATAATCTTGTCATAGACCTTGTTCCAATACCCGTCGGCGACAATGTCAAAGTTTCTGAAGAATCCGCAATCAAATGATTCAGAATATTTTACACCAATGTCAGTCTGAAGTGTCCGCTCGGGTTTCAGCCAGACATTGGCGGAATTCGTATAATAAAGGTCATTGAAAGTAGGCATCCGGAACGACCGCTTGCAGAAGCCTCTGAGATACAGTTCCTTGCCGTCAATCAAGCGGTAGGACAAGGTCAATGCCGGTGAGGCCTCGTTCCTCGACGAATCATAGAGATCAGACTTGCGTGCCCTGTCCTGGATGAAGTAGCCCAATATGCTTGCCTGCATCTTGAATCTTCCAAGATCAAGGGCAGTGACCAGTGACAGCATTTCGGTGAAGCGTACCGGCTGCGGGAAAACGACATTGACAGACAGGAACTTGTCGGCATCGAGCCAGTTCCACTGGAAGTCGAATGACATTGACACATCCCAGAAATCATTGATACTGAAAAGATTCGCCGAAGAAACATATACTTCTTTCTGGCGATACCTGTTCGATGTGAAGAGGGTCCGGGGATCCTTGTCCTCATAGAACGTGTAGTCAGACGCGAATTTGGCATTGACCATGGAACGGAACTGGCGGGTCCAGCTGTTCTCGAAGTGTCCCTGGACGAAGAAGTTGTTGTCTCTCATGCGCTCCCCGTTGCTGAACACGTTGCTCACTACGGCTCCGGGAATTCCCCTGTTGGAGTTATAATTATAGACGCGCATGTTCCATTTGCCGTGGGAGAGAGCCCCGTGGACCGACGCCTCGACCCTGGTGGCACAGATGTCGCCGTTATGCCGATAGGCTGTAGTGTCGTAGGCAAGCCGCCCTCTGGAATCGTAGCCGCGGCATCTGAATTTATAACGTCCTGTAGCATTGGTCCAGCCGGCGGAAATCCCGGCAGAAACCTTGTCTGATATTTTATAAGCGGTTCTGAACGAAGGGTTTACAAGACCGAACGAGCCAGTCTTCACTGAAGCCTTAAGTGAGTATTTCCGTCCGGGCGCAAAACGGGGTTCCGACGTGGTGATATATATGGATGATGATGAGCCGAAGTCTCTGGCAGACTGGAAGATATCGCTTTTCTGGCCATTGTAGAGGCATATTTCGCCGATGTCATCCAGGGAGAACCTTCCGAGGTCCGTCTGGCCGTTCTGTGCATTCCCGAGCTGGATTCCGTCATAAAAGACAGCCACATGATTGGTTCCCAATGAACGGACATTGACGGTTTTCAGGCCTGCAACTCCGCCATAGTCCTTAAGCTGGACTCCGGAAAAATATCTCAAAGCATCTGCAACGGAGAGGCTGTTCAGACGTTCCAAATCTTTGCCGCCCAGGACCTGAGCAGGAATCGTTTCTTTGTATCTTCCTGACTGTGAATGGCCTACAATAACAGATTCTTCGAGATAGCGCACAGTGGAGTCTGACGGCACCACAATACCCTGCTGCGCCGATAAAGGCACAACCCACAGAAGAATAAATGTCAATGCAAATACTTGCTGCAGAATCCGTTTCAATGGTATCCCTATTAAGTAAATCCAACACAAGGCCACAACGATACCATCCCTGTCAATGCAGCAGAGACAATGAACACGCAGGCAATTGTCCGAAACCGCAGTTCCGTCCAATGCCGTCATGCACCAGCGCTCCCCGTCCTCCGCAGGGCAGACCGATGGTATCAGCCGCAACAGGCATTCTGACTTGTGCATTGACAGAACATATCCGTCTTCTGCATATACAGTAGCGGGAACTGCTCAGGATTCCGACCTGATTCCCCCATTACGACCGCTGCAAAGATAGGACAAGGCCAGTTAAAAACGAAATTTTTGTCAACTTATAAAAAAACTGTTTTTGAAACAATTATATCACAGACTCATATTCTCCACCCCAAGACTCTATATGACTATAAGATTAGAGTATCGCACCACACTCAAAAAGGTAAATAAATATATATTCA